>PVMJ01000228.1_pt1:867500-951577 | contig 951577 bp, 837 predicted proteins | sample 1853361 | NCBI WGS metagenome assembly PVMJ01 (sample SAMN08533506, study PRJNA380276) | Synthetic metagenome, whole genome shotgun sequencing project. | isolation source: mock microbial community containing genomic DNA from 20 ATCC strains | collected 2017
GCGTCGCAATGCGCCCGTGAGGGCGTCGCGTGGAATGTCGCGCAGCGCGCCCTCGGTCGCCCTGCTCCGGCCAGCGATCTTCTGCGCCATGCCCCTGCCCTTTTTCTGCTCGCCCTCATGATGCCGGAAAAGGGACCCTGCCTCAAGCCACGTTCAGGTACCCATCGGGGCCTGAGAGGGCTTCCCGTAAATGGGTCCCTGTCGACGCTCGACGGATACCTTGGGGACCTGTCTACAGGACGAGCGCCCGGACGGCGCCTCCCGGTACGCTCCAAGAACGTCCGCTAACCGCTTGAAAGTGCGAATCGGGATGCACATGGGTCGAATCAGAGCCGGATTCTGGTGCCTGTGAGCCCGGAATCGGATGCTCTTGCCCCTGCTGACGGGTGCCCTCGGTCCTGCAAACTGGTGCCGATCAACCCGTGGATGGGTTCCCAGTTTAGAGTAAAGCACTGAAGAGCATGCAAAATATTTACGGAAAGACTCTCAAGTTCTGAAAGAACAAACAAGCTTTCACATCCGCGGCTGTGTGTTTTCATCCGATGTTGAGGGAGTTTCGCATGCGAAACCGGCCTCACGACCCTTCCCATGTCTCTAGTTCGAAGGCTGTTCCCGGCAGCAGCGCGATGTGCCATAGTTTTCAAAACAGGCACCGAAACATGTGACATCGAGTGGACAGTCGGACATGACACGCAAGACGGACTTATCTCTGCCGCCCTACTTCAACCTTGATCCAGCCTCGGCCGCTGCAAAGCTCGGACGACCGGTGGACACGACGCGATTCGCGAAGGCGGCGGCCTTCTGCGCGCGCGGGCGGGACGATCTCGCCCGCAAAGGCTATGCGCCAGACGGCAAGAAGCGGCTGCGCAAGTTCTCGACGTGGGAGATCTGCCGCTATCTGATTCCCGTGGCATCGTCGCACCTGCGACGGGTCCTTCGCAACAATCCCGAGCTTCCGCAAGGCGAAGGCGAAGGCGGCGCAAAATGGTTCACCCTCGAGGAAGTGCTCGCGCTGCGAAACTTCTTCGCGGAGGAAGGGGCCGCCAAGAAGGAATATCGCCCTTATCGCCCGAAGGGGCTGCCGGCCAAGGTCGTGGCGGTCGCGAACTTCAAGGGCGGTGTGGGCAAAACCTCGACTGCCGCCCATCTCGCCATGTCGGCGGCGCTCGATGGCTACCGGGTACTGGTGATCGATCTCGACAGCCAGGGCTCGATGACCTCCATCATGGGCGGCAGGGTGGCCGACGAATGGCAGACGGTCTTCCCGCTGCTGGCCAAGGACTATGCGCTCCATGTGCGGGAGGAGAACGAGGTCCGGGAAGCGAAGGGCGAAGGCCCCCTGCCCCTCGACGAAACCCTGACCGAGGCGCTGAAGATCACGGCGGCCGACGTGGTGCAGAAGACGCACTGGCCGAACATCGACTTGATCGGCGCGCAGCTGAACCTCTACTGGGCCGAGTTTCAGGTTCCGGTCTGGCGCATGATGCTGCGGCGCTGGCCCTTGTGGGATGCGCTGACCGGGTTTCTGGAGCGTGAGGGACTTCTGCGGGATTATGACATCATCCTGCTCGATACGCCTCCTGCACTTGGGTACCTTACGATCAACGCGCTGGCCGCGGCCGACATTCTGCTCGTGCCGCTGGGGGCATCCTTCCTCGAGTTCGATTCCACGGGCCGCTTCTTCGACATGCTGTACTCGACCTTCGCCTCGATCGAGGACGGCGAGAATGCGGCGCGTCGGACGGCGGGGCTGCCGGAGATGAAATTCGAGTGGGACGTAGTGCGCGCGCTCATCACCCGTTTCGACGCGAACCAGCAGACCGATCTGGCGAACGTGGTGCAGGCCTATTTCGGCGATTTCATGAACGCCTATCGGCAAGACTTCACCGCGCTGGTGGGCCAGGCGGGAGAGCAGGTGAACGGCATCTACGAGGCCGACTACCGCGATTTCAACCGCGAGACCTATGTGCGGGGCCGCGAGACCTTCGATCGGACCTATGCGGAGTTCAAGGAGATCCTGATCGGGTCCTGGTGGCGCGATCAGGCGATGGAGAAGAAGGAGGCGGAGAATGGCGAAACGCAGACGGCTTGAGGCTCCCTCGGCGGAAGAACTCGAGGAGCTGGAGACCGGTTTCGCCCGCGAAACCTCCACCAGCACACGGCCGCCCATCGCACAGGTGGCGGCGGATGCGGCCTCGCTGGCCATGCCGATGCCCACGGCCGAACGTGCCGCTGCCGCGAAGGACAGCGCCGATGCCACACGGCTGAGGCAGGCCGAGGCCGAAGGGTTGCTTCTGCTCGAGATCCCGCTGGCCGAGATCCGCGCCGATGATCTGACACGCGACCGGCTGAAGATCGACGGCGAGGAAATGGACGAGCTGCGCGCCTCGATCCGCGCGCATGGGCTGCGGTTGCCGGTCGAGGTGTTCGAGCGGCCGGAGGGGCAGGGAGAGCGCTACGGTCTGATCTCCGGCTGGCGGCGTCTCTGGGCGCTGCGCTCGCTCCATGCCGAGACGGGCGATGGGCGCTTCGCCCGGGTGCGTGCGCTGGTGCGGCGGCCGACCGACGTGTCGGCGGCCTATGTCGCGATGGTCGAGGAAAACGAGATCCGCTCGGACCTCTCGCCTTACGAGCGCGGCAGGATCGCGGCCCTCGCTGCGGGGCAGGGGGCGTTCGGGTCGGTCGAGGAAGCGGTTGACGTACTGTTCGGCGCGGCCTCGAAGGCGAAGCGGTCGAAGATCCGCAGCTTCGCACTGATCCATGAAGAGCTGGGCGATCTTCTGGGTTTCGCCACGACGCTGGGCGAGCGGCCCGGCCTGCGTCTGGCCCACGCCCTGCGGCTGGGCTACGCCGGAGCACTGCGCGAGGCGCTGGCGGCGGGGCAGGGCGGCGATGCCGAGGCGGAGTGGCTGCTGATGGAGCCCTTGGTGAAGGCCGCCGAAGGGACAGTGGCGGATCCGTCGCGCGGCGGCCGCCCGCCCCGTAAACAGGTTCCTGTGGCGGCGACGGTCCAGATCGAGCGGTCGGGCGACGGTCCGGGCTACCTGTTGCGGTTGGAGGGTGACGACGTCGACGAAGCGCTGGTGCAGCGTGTCGCGCAGGAGTTGCGAAAGCTGCTGGCGTCGGGGAGGGTTTCGCCGGCGAAACCCGGTTGACCCACAGCTTTTCCGAGGGGCGGACGCCGGGAAACCCGGCTTCGCCCCTCGGGACCTTCAGGCTGGACAAGCCACCTTATCGGGGCCAGACTTCCCGAATGAGGAGCGTACCCTTGCTTCGATCTCTCTCGATGTGTCCCGGAAACGGGTACTTGTGACACTCAGGGCCGATTGAGATTCGTAAATGAAATGTTATACTTGACTGCTTAACGCGCAAAATTACTGAAGAATGAGCGCCTCTGCTGACAGTCCCCGCCTCTCTGCACCACGGGCTTTTCGCCGCGAAACCTCAAGTCCTCGGCCAGATGCGAGCACCGCGCAGTTCCGGATGCGCCGAAGGGACGGAGGGGCATTCTCCGCGAAATACTGGAAAAACGGGCGCCTCGATCCTAGATCCGGCTTCGGAGACAGAAGGACCAATCGACATGCGCCTGATCCTCGCCATTCTGCTGCCCTGGCTGCAGTTCTTCACCATCGGCCGCCCCTTTGCCGGCATCATCTGTCTGATCCTGCAGCTGACGCTGATCGGCTGGCTTCCGGCGGCCATCTGGTCGGTCTACGCGCTGAGCCAGTATCAGACCGATCGGAAGATCGAAGCGGCGGCGCGCGGCCGCCACGGCTGAGGCGCGCGACGCCCATCGGCGGGGCAGGGCCGTCGCGGCTCGCCCCGCAACAGGATGCCGCCTCGAAAACCCTCCCATCCACCGCGCAGCTCCTGCGGTTTTCCGCGAGGTCCCGGCGGCTTTTCCTGCTTTTCAGAACGTCCGCGGGATGAGACTGTCGCGGTGACGATCGGTCGCAGGCCGCCGGAGGAGGACCGGCCCCTGCCTCGGGACCGACGTTCCACGAGGGAGGACAGTCATGACACGTCTCATTCTGGCAAGCCTGATGGCGGGCGCTCTGGCGCTGCCGGCGCTCGCTGCCGATTACACGATCCTTGCCCCCGCCGCGCCCGGTGGCGGCTGGGATCAGACCGCCCGCACCATGCAGGAGGTGCTGCGGTCCGAAGGCATCTCGGACAGCGTGCAAGTCCAGAACGTGCCGGGCGCGGGCGGCACCGTGGGGCTCGCCCAGTTCGCGGCCTCGGCGGCGGGCGACCCGAGCCAGCTCATCGTCGGCGGCTATGTGATGGTGGGCGCGATCCTCACCAACGGCTCGCCCGTGGGTCTCGATGACGTGACGCCCGTCGCGCGCCTCACCGGGGAATACGAGGCCGTTGTCGTGCCGGCCTCGTCGCCGATCCAGACGGTCGGCGAGCTCGTCGATCAATTGAAGGCGGATCCCGGCGCCGTGTCCTGGGCCGGGGGATCGGCGGGCGGCACCGACCATATCGCTGTGGGGCTGCTGGCCAAGGCTGCCGGGGTCGATCCGACGAAGATCAACTACATCGCCTTTTCGGGCGGCGGCGAGGCGCTGGCGGCGATCCTCGGCAGCCAGGTGACGGCGGGCGTCTCGGGGCTGAGCGAGTTCCTGCCGCAGGTCGAGGCCGGCACGATGCGGCTTCTGGCCGTCACGGCGCCGGAGCGGCTCGAGGGGGTCGATGCGCCCACGCTGGCCGAGGCGGGCTATGACGTGGTGTTGCAGAACTGGCGGATGGTCGCTGCGGCGCCGGGGATCTCGGACGAGCAGAAGGCCGCGATCTTGGCCGACATCGAGAAGATGAACGCGTCCGAGGGTTGGCAGAAGGCGCTGGCCTCGAAAGGCTGGGCCAACACCTGGCTCGCCGGCGACGCCTTCGCGGAGCAGCTGGCCAAGGACAGGGAGGCAACGGAAGGGATCCTGCGGGAGATCGGTCTCGTCAAATGAGGCACCGCTTCCCGGACAGTCCGCGCCGCCCCGACCGCGCCGCGGTGGTGATCGGCCTGCTCTTGGCGGGCCTCGGCGGGCTTCTGCTGTGGGAGGCGCATCGCCTGCCGCAGCAGGGCGGCTACGGCGGGGTGGGCCCCGCCGACGTGCCGCGGATGATCGGCTGGGGCCTGATGGTCCTGGCCGTCTGGACCGTGGTCGAGGCGCTGCGCGGGGGCTTCGAGCCCCGCCCGCGCCAGCAGGTGCCGGCCGTGCTCTGGATCGTGGGCGGGCTCGCGGCCCAGCTTCTGCTGCTGCCCGTGGCGGGCTTCTCCATCGCGAGCGGCGTGCTCTTTGCCTGCACGGCCCGCGGCTTCGGCGAGCGGAGGCTCTGGATCGCGCTTCCCGCGGGCCTCATCTTCGCGCTGCTGGTCTATGGCCTCTTCGACGGGATCCTGTCGCTGCACCTGCCCTCGGGCCCGCCCGAGCGGCTGATCTACGGAGGCTGAATGGGCACGTTCGACTTCCTCCTGCAGGGTCTCGCGGTCGCGCTCGATCCGATGATCCTGCTCTATGCGCTGGTGGGGGTCACGCTCGGCACGGCGGTGGGGGTGCTTCCGGGCATCGGCCCTGCGCTGACGGTGGCGCTCCTGCTGCCGGTCACCTACGGGCTCGATCCGGCGGGCTCGCTCATCATGTTCGCCGGGATCTATTACGGCGGCATGTATGGCGGCTCGACGACCTCGATCCTGCTCAACACGCCGGGCGAGAGCGCCTCGATCGTGACGGCGCTCGAGGGCAACAAGATGGCCCGCGCGGGCAGGGGAGGGCCTGCGCTCGCCACCGCCGCCATCGGCTCCTTCGTGGCAGGGCTTCTCGCGACCATCGCGCTGGCGCTGATCGCACCCACGGTGGTCAAGCTCGCGCTGGTCTTCGGGCCGCGGGAATATTTCGCGCTGATGGTGCTGGCCTTCGTCACCGTCTCGGCCGCCTTCGGCGACAGCACGCTCCGGGGGCTCACCTCGCTCTTCATCGGGCTCGCGCTGGCGGTGGTGGGCATCGACCAGCTGACCGGACAGGCGCGGCTCTCCTTCGGCGTGCCGCAGCTGCTCGACGGGATCGAGGTCACGACGCTCGCCGTGGCGCTCTTTGCGGTCGGCGAGGCGCTGTTCGTGGCGGGCCGCGGGATGCATCGGGACGACGAGGCCATCGCGGTGAAGGGCTCGCTCTGGATGACGGCGCAGGACTGGGCCCGATCCTGGAAGAGTTGGCTCCGCGGGACGGTGATCGGCTTTCCCATCGGCGCCATGCCGGCGGGCGGGGCCGATATCGCGAGTTTCCTCTCCTACGCCACCGAGAAGCGCTTCTCGCGCCACCCCGAGGAGTTCGGCCACGGCGCCATCGAGGGCGTAGCGGGGCCCGAGGCCGCCAACAATGCCTCGGCCGCGGGCACGCTCGTGCCGCTTCTGACGCTGGGCCTGCCCACGACGGCCACGGCCGCCATCATGCTCGCGGGCTTCCAGCAGTTCGGGCTTCAACCCGGCCCGCTGCTCTTTGCCACCAATCCCCAGCTCGTCTGGGGGCTGATCGCGAGCCTTCTCATCGCCAACGTGATGCTTCTGGTGCTGAACCTGCCGCTGATCGGGCTCTGGGTGCGGCTGCTGACCATCCCGAGGCCCTGGCTCTATGCGGGCATCCTGCTCTTCGCCACGCTCGGCACCATCGGGGTCAATCCCTCGCCGGTCGAGCTCGGGATGCTTCTGGGCTTCGGCGTGCTGGGCTATCTTATGCGGCTTTTCAGCTATCCGATTGCGCCCGTGGTTGTGGGTCTGATCCTCGGACCCATGGCCGAGCAGCAGCTGCGCCGGGCGCTCGCCATCGCGCAGGGGGATGTCACGACGCTCATCGCCTCGCCCATCGCGGCCACGCTCCTCGGGCTCGCGGCGGCGGCGTTGATCGTGCCGATCCTGATGCGCCGCTACGGACGCGGCGACATCCTCGTGAAGATTGCGGCCGACGAGGACTGAGCGCGCCACCCTGCCGGACGGTTCGCCCCTGCCGGATCCGGCTTGGGGCGACGCCGTGGCGGTCGGCGGTGGTCGCGGGAGTTCCCTCGGCGGGGGTTCCAATAACCTCATGTCCCAAAATAGGAAAAAGGCCATATCTGGGTCTCCGCTCCGGACGATGCCGGGCGGATCTGCGCACATGCCATTCGCGCTTCGTGAACGGCGGCCTCACCCGCCGTAGAGCTCCCAGGACCGGGCGAGGCGGTCCTCGTCGATGTTGCGCCCGATCAGCACGAGCGTTCCTTCCTCGGGGACGGGGCCGGGCAGGTCGGCTCCCTCGGGCAGGATCTCGGGCGGCTGGACCATCCGGCGCACGGACTGGAGGAGGAGCCGCCCCGCCGGCGTGCGCACGACCCCCTTCACCCGCACCACATCCTCGCCGCGGGCCTGCAACAGCGCCGAGAGCCAGGTCGAAAGCGCGACCCAGCCTCCTTCCGCCCCGATGCGGAGCCGGTGCGGCCGGATCGGAGCCGCCGCCGCAAGCGGGGGCAGAGGATAGGGCTCGGCCGCACCCGCGGGCAGCGGCACCGGCACGCCCCTCTCGGCCGCGGACAGCTCCGCCTCCGGCGCAAGGGCGCGCAGCGTGGCCGCGAGCCGCGCCAGATCCGGCGCAGCGGCGGGCTTCGTCAGCACGAGCCGCCCCGCCGCCTCGATCTGCGCGCGGGCAAGCGGTTCGGCGGCAAGCTGCGCCGTCCCATGCGCCGCATCGACCAGCACCAGCGTCTCCGCCAAGGCCAGCCTGCGCACCAGCACCGGATCGGCCGCGACCATGGCCGCGATGGCGCCCGGATCGGCCAGCCCCGAGGTCTCGAGCAGGATCCCCTCGATCCCGCCCGCCTCCGGGCCGCTCTCGGTCTCACAGATCGCGCGCAGGGTGGCGCGCAGCTGCGCCTGCCCCTCACAGCAGGCGCAGCCCCCCGCGAGCAGCGTCAGCCGCGCGGCCCCGCCCAGCAGGAGATTGTCGACCGGCGTCTCCGCCGCCTCGTTCACCAGGAGATGATGGCGGGCGAAGCGCCCGGCATGAAGCTGATGGCGCAGCCATGTGCTCTTGCCCGCGCCGAGAAAGCCTCCGACGAGCGTGAGCGGCAGCCGCCCGTCCCCCCGCGCCTCAGCCATCGCCGAGCGCGCGCGGCGAGAGCGGATCAATGGGAGCGCCGGCCATGCGTCCCGCCGCAGCCCAGAGCGCCTCGAGATCGGCCACCAGCTCGCGCCGGCCGTCCGGTGCGAAGAGCTGGAGGCCCGGCGTCGCCCCGTCGTCGTGGGCCTTGAGCCCGTAGGGCGCCAGGAGCCGGTTGACAGCCGCAACTCGGGCGAAGCGGAGGCGCAGCCGCTCGCCGGGGGTCGCGGCCCCGGCGTCGGTCCAGTGTCCGGGGGCTGCGGGAAAGCCGCAGGCGCTGCACATGGTCGGGCCTCCGCTCCGGTTTCAGATGACCTCGGGCCGCTCCTTGCCCTCGAACGGGTAGCGGGCGCGGAAGTCGTCGGCGATCTCCTCGAAGGTCGCCCATTCGACGCCTTCGTGGCCGTTGATATATTCGATCAGCCGCTCGAGCATCAGCAGCACCTGCGGCCGGCCCGACACGTCGGGGTGGATGGTGAAGGCGAAGACGGCATAATCCATCTCGCGATAGACCCAGTCGAACTGGTCGCGCCACATTTCCTCGATATCGCGCGGATTGACGAAGCCGTGGCTGTTCGGCGCCTTCTTCATGAACATCATCGGCGGCAGGTCGTCGACATACCAGTTGGCCGCGATGTCCACGAGGTCGATCTCGTGGCCGTGCTTCAGCGGATGCATCCAGTCGCGCGCCTGCTTGGTATAGTCGATCACGTTCCATTCGTCGCCGACGCGGGCATAGAAGGGCTGGAAGTCGCGGTAGCCCTGGCTGTGGTCGTAGCTGAAATCGTATTTCTTCAGCAGGCCCGCGGTCGAGGCCGACATCTCCCACCAGGGGGCGACATAGCCCCGCGGCGCGCGGCCGGAGAGCTTGTCGATCAGCTCGATCGACTTGACCAGCACATCCTCTTCCTGCTGCGCGGTCATGGCGACGGGGTTCTCGTGCAGATACCCGTGCGCACCGATCTCGTGGCCGTGATCGACGATCATCCTCATCTGGTCCGGGAAGGTCTCGAGCGAATGACCGGGGATGAAGAAGCTGGTGCGCAGGTCGTATTTCCGGAACAGCCGCAGCAGGCGCGGGATGCCCACCTCGGTGGCAAAGATGCCGCGCTGGATGTCCGAAGGGCTGTCGCCGCCGCCGTAGGACCCGATCCAGCCCGCCACCGAGTCGATGTCGGTGCCGAAGGCGCAGTAGATCTTCTTGGCCATGGGATCTCCTTGTCTGGGCGGCAGGGCCGCATTGGGGGAAGGCGGCAGACCGCCCGGGGCGAGGCACCGAGCGGTGCCGCAGGGTCTGGCGCAGGCCCGCTTCCTGCCGTGTGGCCCTCTCCGGTCAGGCTAGCGTAAGGTCCTTGCAAGGCAACGCACAAATTCCGGAGAGCGGCGCCGCGGAGGCATCGGTTGCACGGTGCGCCGGCCGATGGGGCAGCCTCCGAGAGGGACTGCGCAGCGGATGCGCGGGACGAAGGGACAGGCAGTCTCATCGAGCGCGGTCATGCACCAGCCTCAATCGGAGCCGCGTCACGGAGCGCCTCAGCGGTGCCGGACATAGCCGCCGAACCGCTCCATCCGCGCCTCGAAGCCCAGAAGCCGCGCCGCGGCATCGGGCGAGCGCGCGGCCATGGCCGACAGGAGAAGCTCGAGCGCGATATAGGCCGCCGTCAGCGACGGCAGGATCTGCGGCCCGGCCATGGGCAGGCGCACCACCTTCCAGGCGCCTTCGGCCACCGGCGCGGAATGGCTGTCGGTCAGCGCGAGGATCCGCGCCCCGCAGCTGCGCGCGACATGACAGGCGCGGACCACCTCGGCCGAATAATGCTCGTAGGTGATGGCGACCACGATATCCTCGGGCGTGGCCGAGGCGACCTGATCGAGGATGGCGCCCGGCGTCACCGGCACCTCGATGAAGTTCGCGAAGGCCCGCCCCCCGACATAGGAGAAGTAATGGGCAAGCCCGAAGCAGCTTCGGACCCCGATCGTATGGACGCGGCGCGCGGCGAGCAGCGGCTCGACGCAGCTTTCGAGCAGGTCCATGCCCTCGGCCGAGAAGAGCGTCTCGATATTGCCGAGGTTGGCGGTCAGCGCCTCGCCCCAGATGTCGGCCTCCGACCGGTGGCGCAGCGCCTCGGCCCGCTCGCCGTAGCGGATGTTGCGGCGCTGCACGACCTCCTGCACCGCCGAGCGGAAACTGTCGTAGCCGTCGAAGCCGATCTCGCGCGCGAGCCGCGTCACGGTGTTGGGATTGGTGCCGGCGAGGGCCGCGAGGCTGCGGGTCGAGTTGAAGGCCACGGCCGAGAGATTGTCGAGCAGCCAGACCGCGAAGCCCCGGAGGATCGGCGCATCGCCCGCCGCGACACGGGCCAGCGCCTCTCGGATCTCGGTCTCCTGCTGCATGGCGGGCGGTTCGGCATTCCGTTGGATCCGGCGGACGCTACCACAGGAAGGTCCTCCGGCAAGACAATTCAATTGCATTGTCGTTGGTCGGGAAATATCACAAATGCATTACCCATCCGAGGCCAAGACCAACAGGAGGAACGAAACATGAGAACAGGGAAACCTGCTCTGGCGGGCGCGCTTGCGGGAGCGCTGGCCATACTGGCGGCGCCGGCCCTCGCTCAGGACAATTTCATTTCCATCGGCACGGGTGCCGTGACCGGCGTCTACTATCCCACGGGCGGCGCGATCTGCCGGATGATGTCGCGCAACCGCGCCGAGCACGGGATCCGCTGCGCCGTCGAAAGCACCGGGGGCTCGGTCTACAACGTCAACGCCGTGCGCTCGGGCGAGCTCGACTTCGGCGTGGCCCAGTCGGACGTGCAGTACAAGGCCTACGAGGGCGAGGGCACCTTCGCCGATCAGGGCGCCTATCCTGAGCTGCGCTCGGTCTTCTCGCTGCATCCCGAGCCCTTCACCGTGGTGGCCCGCGCCGATGCCGGGATCGCCAACTTCGAGGATCTGAAGGGCAAGCGCGTGAACGTGGGCAACCCGGGCTCGGGCCAGCGCGACACGATGGAAGTGCTGATGAAGGAACTCGGCTGGACGATGGGCGACTTCACCCTGACCTCCGAGCTGCAGGCCGGCGAACAGAGCCAGGCGCTCTGCGACAACAACATCGACGCGATGGTCTATACCGTGGGTCACCCGTCGGGCTCGATCCAGGAAGCCACCACCGCCTGCGACGCGGTGCTGGTCAATGTCGCGGGCGAGGCCGTCGACAAGCTGGTGGAGGCGAACCCCTACTACCGCAAGGCCACCATTCCGGGCGGCATGTATCGCGGCAATGCCGAACCCACCCAGACCTTCGGCGTGGGCGCGACGCTCGTGACTTCGGCCAACACGCCGGACGACGTGGTCTATGCGCTGGTCAAGGCGGTCTTCTCCGACATCGACCAGTTCCGCAGCCTGCACCCGGCCTTCGCCGAGCTCGAACCGTCGGAGATGGTGAGCGACGGCCTTTCGGCGCCTCTGCATCCGGGCGCGGAGAAGTATTTCCGCGAGGCCGGCCTCATCAAGTGATCCTGCGCCCCTGACGGGGCGGGATCTCCGGGCCGCCGTAAGCTGTCGCTGCGGCGGCCCTTCGCGCAGGAGGGACGCATGACAGACGAGACCCAGCCGAAGAGCCGCAGCTTCACCGACGAGGAGCTTCAGGATCTCGTCGCGAGCACCGACAGCGGCGGACGAAATCCCTCCAACCGCACCGTCGCGATCCTGATCGCGGCGACGGCGTTCCTGTGGTCGCTGTTCCAGCTCTGGATCGCGCAGCCGCAGCTCTGGTTCGGCCAGTATCTGCCCGTGCTGAACTCGTCGCAGACCCGGCCCATCCACCTGACCTTCGCGATCCTGCTGGCCTTCCTCGCCTATCCGGCGCTGAAGAGCTCGCCGCGCGACCGGGTGCCGATCCTCGACTGGGTGCTGGCCCTCGCGGGGGCGGGCTGCGCCTTCTACGTCTTCCTCTATTCGCGCGAGCTGGCCGCGACCGCGCGCGCAGGCCTGCCGACCCAGACCCAGATCGTGGTGGGCGCGGTGGGGATCGTGCTCCTCCTCGAGGCCTCGCGCCGCGCGCTCGGGCCCGCGCTGACCGTGGTGGGGGCGATCTTCCTGCTCTACGCCTGGGTGGGGCAGGGCTGGCTCATTCCCGACATCATCGCCCATTCGGGCCTCTCCTTCACCTCGATCATCAACGCCCAGTGGCTCGACACCAACGGCGTGTTCGGCATTCCGCTCGGCGTCTCGACGGCCTTCGTCTTCCTCTTCGTCCTGTTCGGGGCGCTGCTCGACAAGGCGGGAGCCGGCAACTACTTCATCCAGCTGGCCTTCGCGGGTCTCGGCGCGCTGCGCGGCGGACCTGCCAAGGCTGCCGTCGTGGGCTCGGCCATGACCGGCCTCATCTCCGGCTCCTCCATCGCCAACGTGGTGACGACGGGGACCTTCACCATCCCCCTGATGAAGCGGGTGGGCTTCTCGTCGGAGAAGGCGGGCGCGGTCGAGGTGGCCTCGTCGGTCAACGGGCAGATCATGCCGCCGGTGATGGGGGCCGCCGCCTTCCTGATGGTCGAGTTCGTGGGCATCTCCTACGTCGAGGTCATCAAGCACGCCTTCATCCCGGCGGTGATCTCCTACATCGCACTGGTCTATATCGTGCATCTCGAGGCGCTGAAGCAGGACATGCCCGCGCTCGGACCGGCGGCCAACCTCGGGCGCATGTTCGCGAAGATCGCGGTGGGCTTCGTGGTGACGGGCGCAGCCTTCACCGGCCTCGTCTGGGCGATCCAGGCGCTGCGCGGGGCTGCACCCGGGATCTCGGACTGGATCGTGATGGCCGTGCTGGGCCTGGCCTATGTGCTGATGGTGCGTGTCTCGGCCCGCCGGCCCGATCTCGCGCTCGACGATCCGAACGCGCGCCAGATCCGGCTCCCCGCGGTGGCCGAGGTCTTCCCGACCGGCCTGCATTACCTGCTGCCGATCCTCGTCCTCGTCTGGTTCCTGATGATCGAGATGCAGTCGCCCGGCAAGTCGGCCTTCTACGCCGTGGCGGTCATGATCTTCATCATCGTGACCCAGCGGCCGCTGAAGGCTTTGTTCCGCGGCGAGGATGTGGGGCAGGCCTTCGGCGCGGGCTTCGGCGACCTGATCGAGGGCATGATCGCGGGCGCGCGCAACATGATCGGCATCGGCGTCGCCACCGCGGCGGCGGGCATCATCGTGGCGACCGTGACCAAGACCCCGATCGGCACCGAACTGGCCGGCCTCGTCGAGATGCTCTCGGGCGGCAACCTCTTCATCATGCTGCTGCTCGTGGGGCTCTTCTCGCTGATCCTCGGGATGGGGCTGCCCACGACGGCCAACTACATCGTGGTCTCCTCGCTGATGGCCTCGGTCGTGGTCTCGCTCGGCGCGCAGGAGGGGCTGATCGTGCCGCTGATCGCGGCGCATCTCTTCGTCTTCTACTTCGGCATCATGGCCGACGTGACCCCGCCCGTGGGCCTCGCGAGCTTCGCTGCCGCGGCCGTCTCGGGAGGGGATCCGATCCGCACCGGGATCACCGCCTTCTTCTATTCGCTGCGGACGGCGGCGCTGCCCTTCCTCTTCATCTACAACCCGACGCTGATCCTCTATGGCGTCGATCTGGGGACATGGGCGGGCATCCTGCAGGCCGTGGGCGTCTTCGCGGTGGCGACGGTGGCGATGCTCCTCTTTGCCGCCGCGACCCAGGGCTACTTCCTCGCGCCCTCGCGGCTGTGGGAGAGCGCGGCGCTCCTTCTCGTGGCCTTCACGCTCTTCGTGCCGGGCTTCTGGCTCGACCGGATCCTGCCGCGCTTCGAGGAACGCCCGCCGACCGAGCTTGCCCAGGCCTTCGATGCGGCCGAACCCGGCGAGACGGTGCGCTTCGTGGTGCAGGGCCCGGACTTCGCCACCGGTCGGCCCACGCGGCTGACGATGGTCCACACGGTCGAAGCCGAGGCGCCGGCCACGGGACGGGCGGAGGCGGCCGGGCTTCGACTTCTACGGCACCGAACGGGTCGAGGTCTCGTCGCTGCAAAGCCCCGCGCACCGGCCGCCGAAGCAGCTCTTCTACATTCCGGCGCTGCTGCTTCTGGGGCTCGTCATCGCGCTTCAGCGACGACGGCAGACCAAGCCCGCCTTCTGAGCGCGCACCAAGGAGGAGACCATGGCCAGAACCATCCTGCTGCCCATCGATCTGGGTAATCCCACTGCCCCCGCCGCGGCGCTGAACGAGGCGCTGAAACTGCTCGATCCCGAAGGGACGCTGCATGTCGTGGCGGTTCTGCCGGACTATGGCTATGCACAGGTCTCGGGCTTCTTCCGGCAGGGCTACGAGCAGGAGGCGCTCAAGGCTCTGGGCAAGGCGCTGTCGGCCTGGGTGGCCGATAACGTGCCCGAGGGGGTGGCGGTCCATCCCCATGTGCTGCACGGCACGATCTATGACGAGATCCTGCGCGCGGCGGGCAAGCTCGAGGTCGATCTGATCGTGATCGGCGCGCACCGGCCCGAGTTCAGCGACTATCTCCTCGGCCCGAATGCCGCGCGCGTGGTGCGTCACGCCCGCCAATCCGTCTATGTCGTAAGGACCTGACCCGATGCCCGGACATATCTTCGGCCGCTCCACCCGGGGCAGCCTTCCCGTCGCCGCTGAGGGCGAGGGCTGCTACATCCTCGATGCCGAGGGCCGGCGCTATCTCGACGGGTCGGGCGGGGCGGCGGTCTCCTGCCTCGGCCATTCCAACGCGGCGGTGCGCGCGGCGCTCCACGACCAGCTGGACCGGCTGGCCTTCGCCCATACCGGCTTCTTCACCTCCGAACCGGCCGAGCGTCTGGCCGACCGGCTGGCGGCGGCGGCCCCCGAGGGGATCGAGCGGGTCTATCTCGTCTCGGGCGGATCCGAGGCGGTCGAGGCGGCGCTGAAGCTCGCGCGGCAGTATTTCATGGAAGTGGGCCAGCCCGGCCGGCACCGGGTGATCGCGCGCCGGCAGAGCTACCACGGCAACACCCTCGGCGCGCTGGCCGCAGGCGGCAACGAATGGCGCCGGGCCCAGTTCGCGCCGCTTCTGGTCGAGACCTCGCATGTCTCGCCCTGCTACGAATATCGCGGCCGGGCCGAGGACGAGAGCCTCGAGGCCTACGGGCTGCGGGTGGCCGACGAGCTGGAGGCCGAGATCCAGCGCCTCGGTCCCGAGACGGTGATGGCCTTCGTGGCCGAGCCGGTGGTGGGGGCCACGGCGGGCGCGGTGCCGGCCGTGCCGGGCTATCTCAAGCGCATCCGCGAGATCTGCGACCGGCACGGGGTGTTGCTCATTCTCGATGAGGTCATGTGCGGGATGGGCCGGACGGGCCATCTCTTCGCCTGCGCCGAAGATGGCGTGGCGCCCGACATGATCACCATCGCCAAGGGTCTGGGCGCGGGCTACCAGCCCATCGGCGCGCTTCTGGTGCAGGGCCGCCTCTACGACGCCATCGCCGCGGGCTCGGGCTTCTTCCAGCACGGCCACACCTACATGGGCCATGCGATGGCCGCCGCCGCGGCCAATGCGGTGCTGGACGAGATCGAGGGCCGCGATCTCCTGCAGGCGGTCCGGCGGCAGGGCGCGCGGCTCGAGGGGCTCCTGCAGGAGCGGCTGGGCCAGCATCCCCATGTGGGCGACATCCGCGGCCGCGGTCTCTTCCGCGGCATCGAGCTGGTGGCCGACCGCGAGACGAAGGAGCCGTTCGATCCGGCACGGAAGCTCCATGCCCGGATCAAGGCCGAGGCCTTCGCGGGCGGCCTCATCTGCTATCCGATGGGCGGCACTCTCGACGGGGTGCGGGGCGACCATATCCTGCTCGCGCCGCCCTTCATCATCTCCAATGCCGAACTCGAGGAGCTGGTGGACAAGCTCTCGGGCGCGCTCGACCGCGCCCTCGCGGCATGAGCGGGCGCGACGGGGCGCCGGTCTCAGGGCGGCGCGGCTGATGGCGGTGCTGCCCCGGATCATGCTGGCGCCGAACGGCGCGCGGCTTACCAAGGCCGATCATCCCGCTCTGCCGGTGACGATCCCCGAGATCGTCGCGGCGGCCCGCGCCGGACGGGCGGCGGGGGCGGACGGGCTTCACGCCCATGTCCGCGATGCCGAGGGGCGGCATGTGCTCGATGCGGGCCTCTATGCCGAGCTTCTGGCAGAACTCGACCGCGCGGCGCCGGGCTTTCCGGTTCAGGTCACGACCGAGGCGGTGGGGCGCTACACGCCGGCCGAGCAGCGGGCGCTGGTCGAGCGGCTGCGACCGGCCTCGGTCTCGATCGCCTTCCGCGAGATCTCGGCCGAGCCCGATCCGCGCCTGACGCGCCGCTTCTTCGCCTTCTGCGCCGAGGCCGGCTGCCACGTCCAGCACATCCTCTACGACCTGACCGACGTGACCGGCCTCGCGGCCGCCGTGGCGGATGGCACCGTGCCGGAGGCCGATCTTGCGGTGCTGATCGTGCTCGGCCGCTACACGGCGGGCCAGCGCTCGGCTCCCGAGGATCTGGAGGCGCCGGTGCAGCGCCTGCGCGACCTTCTTCCCGAGGCGGACTGGGCGATCTGCGCCTTCGGCCCGCGCGAGACGGAGTGCCTCGTGGCCGCGAGCCGTACGGGCGGCAAGATGCGGATCGGCTTCGAGAACAACCTCCTGCAGGCCGACGGGACGCCCGCCGCCGACAATGCCGCGCGCGTGGCCGAACTCGTGGCGGCGCTCGAAGCCGCGGGGCAGGGGACCGACGCACCGGTGTAGCGCGCAGGCTGGCCGTCGCGATGAGGGCCGGGAGCGGCTGAGGGAAAGGCCCGAAGCCGTTCGCGCTAAAGGGCGGGCAGATGGGCGAGGCCGATTTCTTCGCCCGCGCCATCGCGCGGCTGAAGGTGCCCGAGATCTCCCCGGCCTGAGATAGGCCGGGCCTCAGGCCGACGGGCGATGGGATCGGTGGGCAGTATCGCAAGCCCGGTCGCGGCGTCGAGGGAGCGTTGCGCCATCGTCATGGCGCCTCGATCTGGCTTCCGCAGCGCCACTCCCGCGCGGTCACCTCACCTGCGCTGCGTCGTCCGCCGCTGGATCGGGGAATGATCGTGCCGCTCCCTGCTCCTCGTCGGGAGTGTCGGCGTGCGGGGCGCGTCTCTCCCCACACCGCTAATCGAGGCGCTCAGGCTGCGATCGGCCGTTGCCCGCTTGCAGACCGGCCTCCGGCTGGGGTAGAGGGCAGGCGATGGGTGGTTAGCTCAGTTGGTAGAGCGTCTCGTTTACACCGAGGATGTCGGGGGTTCGAGCCCCTCACCACCCACCATCAACGCAGATGACTTTCCGAACAGTTGCAGGGCGCGATCGGGTTCGCCGCACCCGTCCTGCTCACATCGCCCGTCGCGGGCCATCAGCCCTTCCGCACCGTGAGGCTTACGTCCAAGGCCGCATGGCTCACCAGAAATAATGGGGGGTGCGAGTAAGGAGTTCGGGGGTGCCTGCCGTCACGATCACGATGTCCTCGAAGAAGGCCGACCCCACGCCCTCGAGGGCGAGGAAGGCCTCGACGCCGAAGACCATGTTCTCCTCGACCACATCGCCCGGCAGCGACATGGCGGTCGAGATCCGCGGCTGCTCGAACGAGAGGCCGATCCCGTGGCCGTAGAAGGGGAAGTTCTTCATCAGCGGAGAGATCTCGCCGCCGAAGGCCTGTGTCATGCGGTCCCCCTCGGCCGCCACATCAAGGAGACGCGCGCCGGGGCGCATCATGCCGATCAGCCGCTGGACGATGTCGTTGGTGGCCTCGATCAGCCGTCGCTGATCGGCAGTGGGGGTGCCGCGCACCGCGGTCCGGCCTGGATCGAGATAATAGCCCTGAAAGAAGGCCGCATGGACCGTGCCGCGCACCATGTCGCCCACCGCCGGCGTGTCGGCGCTCGAGCCCGTGAGCGGGTTGCGGTAGTCATACTGCATCGTGTCGCCGTGGTTGGTGCCGATCGCCTGCACCCGCCCGCCGCGCGCCACGGTCACGCGGGCGGCCTCGCCGGCCGCCTCGCGCTCGGACAGTCCCGACAGCAGGCCCTGCATCAGAACCGTGGTGGCCTCGGTCGCCGCCTCGCCCGCGATCCGGTAGCAGTCGAGCTCTTCCGCGCTCTTGATCCGGCGCAGGCTGCGGATCAGGTCATCGGCCTCGACCCATTCGATCCCCGGCGTCCGCGACACGAGCTGCTGGTAATATTTCACCGGGATGAACTGGGTCCCGCAGAGCGCGACGCGCCCGGTGACGCCCATTGCCACTAATGCCTCGGCCACGCCGATGAACGGATGGTTGTGGCAGGCCACCCGGTCCACGGCGAGGAGATCCGCGCGCCCCTCGGGCTCGTCGATATGCAGCTCGGGCTCCTGCCCGCGGCGCAGGATCACCGCCGAGAAGGACCGCGCCGACCAGATCGTCGAATCGGTGCCCCCGCTGACCGAATAGTGGTTCGCCAGATAGAGCACGTCGCCGCAATTGTCGGTCGTCCCGCCGCCGCGCGAGAAGACGACAGCCGTCTCGAAGCCGCGCTCGGCCATCAGCGCCTCGGCCTTCTGCCAGCGGCGCTCGTACTCGGATCGGGAAAAATAACGGCTCATGGAGCTCCTCGCGGTCTCGCGCCGGGCCAGCTGCGCAAGGACTTGGCCTGATTTCAGTATACCGAGCGTATTCCGCGTTCGGCAAGGCTTGCGTTGCCGGGACTCGCCGGCACCCGAGGCGGGCACGGACCTGCCCGATCGTGCAGCACCGGTGCGCGAACTCTGCATCTTTCTTGACAGGTTCGTAAAAGACGGTTCCGAATGCCAGTGGTATACTGAATTTGCGTTTCCATGGCGACCGCTTCCCCCCACCACCGTCTGCATGAGCCTTGCCGACCTTCCGAAAGGACTGCCCGATGCGCGAAAGCCACCTTCTCCCCGCCGCCCGAGGCGCAGCCTATGCGGTGCGGGCAGGCCAGTGCGCCACCATCCGAAACCCGCACGGGACGCAGGTCGTCGACACCTGGGCGCTGGCGCTCGACGATCCCCTTGACCACTCGGCGATGGAACATACGCGCTCGGTGAACAGCAATCTGTTCTTCGAGGCAGGTCAGCGGGTGATGTCCGTCCGCCGCCGGCCGATGCTGACCATGATCGAGGACACGACGCCGGGGCACCACGACACGCTGCTCTGCCCCTGCAGCGCCGAGATCTACCGCGAACTCGGCTGCACGGGGCACCACCGCAGCTGCACCGAGAACTTCCACGAGGCGATCGCCGCGCACGGTCTGTCGCTGCCCTTCACGCCCGCCTCGCTCAACCTGTTCATGAACGTGCCGGTGGCCTTCGACGGCAGCCTCGACCGGTTGCCGCCGCGCAGCCAGCCGGGCGACCGGGTGACCCTGCGCGCCGAGATGGATCTCCTCCTCGTGCTCTCGGCCTGCCCGCAGGACGTGACGCCGATCAACGGCAGCGCGCGCACGCCGCGCGACATCGAGGTCATCCTCCATGCAGAGGGAGAAGAGGCATGACGGACGCCACACCGCTGCTCCGCCTGCGCGAGATCCGCAAGAGTTTCGGCACCTTCGAGGTGCTCAAGGGCGTCTCGCTCGATGTGGCGCAGGGCGAGGTGGTTTCGATCATCGGCGCCTCGGGCTCGGGCAAATCCACCTTCCTGCGCTCCATCAACGTGATGGAGATGCCGCAGGCGGGCACCATGGATTTCGGCGACTTCCATTTCGACTTCCGCAAGGGCGCGGCCTCCCACCCGACCAAGGTCCAGCTGCAGAAGCTGCGCGCCGAAATCGGCATGGTGTTCCAGAGCTACAACCTCTGGCCGCACATGACCGTGCTGCAGAACGTGATCCACGCGCCGATGACGCTGCGCCGGACCCCGCGCGCGCAGGCCGTGGAAGAGGCCGAAGCCCTGCTGGCGCGGATCGGCCTCTACGAGAAGCGCGACAGCTATCCCGCGCGTCTCTCGGGCGGTCAGCAGCAGCGCGTGGCCATCGCGCGGGCGCTGGCGATGAAGCCGCGCCTCATGCTGTTCGACGAAGTGACCTCGGCGCTCGACCCCGAGCTCGTGCATGAGGTGCTGGTGCTGATGGCCTCGCTCGCCGCCGACGGCATGACCATGCTGCTCGTCACGCACGAGATCGCCTTCGCCCGCGACGTCTCGAGCCGCGTGCTCTTCTTCGATCAGGGCGTGATGGCCGAGCAGGGACCGCCCGACCGGGTGCTGCGCAACCCAGAAAGCCCGCGGCTGCGGCAGTTCCTGCACCGCATCCTGCACGACGAAATGACCCGGACGACAGAGGATCAGGCATGAACGGCTCTCTTCTCCAGGATATCGCGGCCTACGGACCGGGCTTTCTCAAGGCCGCCTGGCTCGTCCTGTGGCTGACGCTGCTCACCATCCTCGTGAGCTGGGCCTGCGGCCTGCTGGCCGCGCTCGCCCAGCGGTCCGAGCTGCGTCTCGTGCGCGGCGCCGCCGCCTTCTACATCTGGTTCATCCGCGGCACGCCCGCCCTCATCCAGATCTTCATCATCTATTTCGGCCTGCCGCAGCTCGGCCTGCGCCTGTCGCCCTTCACCGCGGGCGTCATCGCGCTCGGCATCAACTCGGGCGCCTATGTGGCCGAGATCGTCCGCTCGGGCCTCTCGGCCATCCACCGCGGCCAGACCGAGAGCGCGCTGGCGCTGGGCTTCAGCCAGAGCCAGACCATGCGCACCATCGTGCTGCCCCAGGTCTTCCGCATCATCCTGCCCTCGATCACCAACGAGGCGATCTCGACGCTGAAGAACACGTCGCTTTTGTCCACGATCACGGTGGTCGAGCTCACGCTCTATGCCCAGACCCTGATCTCGGCGACCTTCCGGCCCTTCGACTTCTACATCGCCGTGGCCATCATCTATCTTGTCCTCACCACGGTGCTCACCCAGATCGCGAACTGGGCCGAGCGGCGCTATGCAAGGCTGAGCTGACCCATGTCCGTCCTGCCCACAGACTCGCTCTCCACCCCCCGCTTCGTCGGCCTGCCGAGCTTCATGCGCCTGCCCATGGCCACCGAGCTTCAGGGGCTCGACGCCGCCATCGTCGGCCTGCCCTCGGATTCGGGCGCGCCCTTCCGCACCGGCGCGCGCTTCGCGCCGAACGCGCTGCGGGCCATGTCGGTGATGCTGCGCCCGATCAACCCCTATCGCGGCCACATCAACATCTTCGAAGTCCTGCGCGTGGCCGATGCGGGCGACGCGACCTGCGTGCCGGGCTACGAGATCGAGAGCCTCGCCGCGCTCGAACGGGCGCTCGACGCGGTGGTCGAGGCCGGCGCGGTGCCCTTCGGCATCGGGGGCGACCACTCGGTCTCGCTTGCCGGTCTCCGGGCGGCGGCCAAGCGCCACGGGCCGCTCGGCCTCGTGCATTTCGACAGCCACACCGACACCTGGGACAGCTACTTCGACGGCAAGCGCTACAGCGCCGGCACCATGTTCCGCCGCGCCATCGAGGAGGGCATCGTCGATCCCGCCCGCTCGATCCAGGTGGGGATGCGCGGCTCGCTGTTCCAGCCGGCCGATGTCAGCCAGTCGGTCGATCTCGGTCTCGAGGTCATCACCTGCGACGAGATGTTCGCGCTGGGATTGCCCGAGACCGCCCGCCGGATCGCCGCGCGCAGCGCAGGTCACCCGGCCTTCCTGAGCTTCGATCTCGATTTCGTGGATCCCGCCTATGCGCCCGGCGTCGAGACGCCCGAGTGCGGCGGCCCCACCGCGCGCGAGACGCTCTCGCTGCTGCGCAGCCTCCAGGGCCTCAACCTCGTCGGCTGCGACGTGGTCGAGCTCAATCCTTCCTATGACGGTCCGGGCCAGATCACCGCCCTGCTCGGGGCCACCGTCATGGCCGAGCTTCTGGCGATCCTCGCCGAGGCGCGGGTCCGCGAGCGGTCACGATAAGCAGCGTCCCAACAGAGAGAGTAGATCATGACCCTGAAAGCCCTGGCGCTCGGCGCCGTCCTTGCCCTCCAGACCTTCGCCCCGGCCGCCTGGGCCGCCGACGAGCTGGAACTCCTCGTTCCCGGCCAGCTCAGCGCCGCGACCGAGGGCACCTATCCGCCCTTCTCGATGCGCGCCCCCGACGGCGAACTCGACGGGCTCGAGATCCGCGTGATGGGGGAGGTGGCCAAGCGGCTGAACCTCGAATATGTGCCGGTGCTCGTGAAATGGGAAAGCGTGCTGATCGGGCTCGAAGCCGATCAGTATGACGTCATCAGCGTCGCCATGGACATCACCGAGGAACGGCAGCAGAAGGTCACCTTCGCCGATGGCTGGCTGGAATCAGGCGGCCGCGTGGTCGTGCGCACCGACAGCGACATCGCGGCGCCGGCCGATCTGAAGGGCCGTCCGGTGGGCGGGCTCGTGGCCTCGAACTGGACCAAGATCGCGGAAGAGCTGGGCGGCGAGGTCAAGGCCTACAAGGCCGAGTCCGACGCGATGCAGGATCTGGCCAACGGCAATGTCGATGCGATCATCACCGACGCGGTGGCCGCGGGCTATGCGATCAAGAACTCGAACCTGCCGCTGAAGATGCTCGACGAGCCGGTGAGCACGATCCAGAAGGGCTTCGCGATCAAGAAGGGCAAGCCGCACCTGACCGCCGCCATCAACAAGGCGCTGGGCGAGATGATCGCCGACGGCACCTATGCCAAGCTGACCTCCGAGCTCGTGGGCTATTCGCCCGCGCCGGCCGACCCGATCCGCAGCCTCGCCGACTGAGGCACGGCCCGCCATGTCGGGAAGGGCCGGCCTTCGGGCCGGCCCTTTTGCTTTGCGGCATAAGACCCTTCGCGTGCCCCGTGCTCTCCTGCCGCACGAGGGCCTCTCGACCCGGCCGGGACACGCGCCTGCGGGGGCCGCGGCGGAGGCGGGGCTTTCCTCGCCTCCGCTCCGGGTCAGGCGCCGTAGGGCACCCAGATCGTCTTGATCTGGGTCGCCCGATCGAGCCAGCTCCGCCCACAGGCCACGGCATCCGCGTTCCAGTCGAGCGCGCGCCCGCCGTTCGTCCAGACCTGCTTCAGGTTGCCCGCCGACAGCGCCTCGACCTCCGCCGCGCCCTTGGCCGATCCGTGATACCAGATCCCGTCCACCGCATCGTGCTCGGCGAGCGTCCGGGCGAGGAGATTGCGGTCGCCGGTGACGAGGTTCACCACGCCCCCGGGCAGATCCGACGTGTCGAAGATCTGGGTGAGCGGCTGCGCCAGCAGCGCCTGCGCGGGCGAGGGCACCGCCACCACGCGGTTGCCCGCAGCGATCAGCGGCAGGATCAGCGACATGAGCGACAGGAGCGGCGCCTCGTCGGGCGCGAGAACCCCCACCACCCCCAGCGGCTCCTTCACCGAGAGCGTCAGGTGGCGCGGCTTCGTCGCATGGATGCGGCCATCGTCCTTGTCGGCCATGCCGGCATAGAAGAACACCCGCTCGATGAGGCTGCGCACCTCCGCTGCGGCCTCGGACCTGCCGGCGCCGCCCTGCACGAGGGCCGCCGCAAGATCCTCGGCGCGGGCGGCGATGTTCTCGGCGAGGAAGAACAGCACCTGCGCCCGGCCATGGGCGTTGGCGGCCCAGCCCTTCGCCTTCAGCGCAGCCTCGACGGCGTTGCGGATGTCCTTGCGCCCCGAGACGGGCGCGAGGCCCAGGGCCTCGCCCTTCGGGCCGCGCACCACATAGCTCGCGCCGCCGTCGGGCCGGACCTGCGCGCCGCCGATGTAGTTCTTCATCGTGCGGTCGATGAGGCCGGACAGGTTGCCGCCCATGCCGGTGTGGGCGGTGAAATCCACGGGCGCCACCAGCGCCTCGGGGCCGCGCGGCGTGCGCGGGCGCAGATAGGCGCCGAGGCCTTCCCGCGCGCCCTCGCGCCCGAAGCCGCTCTCCTTCATGCCGCCGAAGGACGCGCCCGCATCGAAGAGGTTCGAGGCGTTGATCCAGACCACGCCCGCGCGGATCCGCGCGGCAAGCTCGGTCGCGGCATTGATGTTCTCGGACCAGACCGAGGCCGCGAGCCCGTAGGGCGTGTTGTTGGCCAGCGCCACCGCCTCGTCGACGGTGCGGAAGGTGGTCGTGACCGCGATCGGGCCGAAGATCTCGACCTGCGCGACGGTGGCCGCGGGCTCGGTGTCGGCGAAGAAGCCGGGCGCCACGAAATGACCGGCCGCGGGCAGCGGGCAGGCCGCCTGCTCAAGCCGGTAGCCCTCGCGCGCCGCGCCCGCGATCAGCTCCTCGATCCGGGCCTTCTGGCGCGCCGAGACGATGGCGCCCATGTCGGTGGATTTGTCGAGCGGATCGCCCACGCGGATCTTCTCCATCCGCGCCCGGAGCTTGGCGAGGAACCGCTCGGCGATCCCCTCCTGCAGCAGAAGCCGCGAGCCCGCGCAGCAGACCTCGCCCTGGTTGAACCAGACGCCCTCCACCACCCCTTCGACGGCGGCATCGAGATCGGCATCGGCGCAGACCACGAAGGGCGACTTGCCGCCGAGCTCGAGCGTCAGGCTCTTGCCGCTGCCGGCTGTCGCGCGCCGGATCTCGCGGCCGACGGCGGTCGACCCGGTGAAGGCCACCTTCGCCACGCCCGGATGGCGGACGAGAAGCGCGCCGGTCTCGGCCCCGCCATGGACGATATTGACCACGCCCCTGGGCAGGCCGATCTCGTCCAGCATCTCGGCGAAGGCCACCGCGGTCAGCGGCGTGAGGTCGGCGGGCTTCAGCACCACCGTGTTGCCCGCCGCCAGCGCCGGCGCGATCTTCCACGCCAGCATCAGCATCGGGAAGTTCCAGGGGATCACCTGACCGCAGACGCCGAGCGGCTCGTGGCCCGGAAACTCCTCGCCCAGCACCGCGGCCCAGCCCGCATGATGATAGAAGTGGCGGATGGCGAGCGGCACGTCGGCGGTGCGGGTCTCGCGGATGGCCTTGCCGTTGTCGAGCGTCTCGAGGACCGAGAAGAACCGCTCGCGCTTCTGCAGGCCGCGGGCGATGGCGTAGAGGTACCGCGCCCGCTCGAAGCCCGGAAGCTGCGACCAGCCGGAGAAGGCCGCGCGGGCCGCGGCCACGGCGGCCTCGATCTCGGCCTCGCCCGCCGCGGGGATCCGGGCGAGGATCTCGCCCGTGGCCGGGTTCTCGACCTCGATGGCGGCCGTCTCGGCGCCTGTGAAGGCGCCGTCGATGTAATGTCCGAGAGCATGGCCGCGCGCCGCCAGCCACGCCTTCGCATCCGTCGCGGCCTCGGGCGCAGGGCCGTAATCCATGCTTTCCATGATGTCCTTGATGCTCATGTCTCAGGCCTTCAGCTCAGGGCGTGGTGGTCGGCGCTGGCATAGCGCCCCGTGACGTGGTGCTCGAGTTGCCGCTCGATGTCGCCGAGCAGCGTCGAGGCGCCGATGCGGAAGAGGTCGGGCCTGAGCCACGGCTGGCCCAGCTCCTCCTTCATCAGCGCGAGCCAGGCCAGCGCGTCCTTGGCCGCGCGCAGGCCCCCGGCGGGCTTGAAGCCGATCCGAGTGCCCGTCCGCTCGGCATAGTCCCTCAGCGCCCGCAGCATGGTGAGCGAGACGGGCAGGGTGGCGTTCTCGGTCTCCTTGCCGGTCGAGGTCTTGATGAAGTCGGACCCCGCCTGCATCGCGACCATCGAGGCGCGGTAGACGTTCGTCAGCGTGCCGAGCTCGCCCGTGGCGAGGATCGCCTTCATGTGCGCCTCGCCGCAGGCGGCCCGCATGGCCGCGACCTCGTCGTAGAGCGCCTGCCAGTTGCCCAGCAGAACATGTTCGCGGGTGATGACGATGTCGATCTCGGAGGCGCCCGCCTCGACGGCATAGGTGATCTCGGCCAGCCGCTGCGACAGCGGCGTCAGGCCGGCGGGAAAGCCCGTGGCGACCGAGGCCACCGGAATGCCCGAGCCCTGAAGGGCCGCCACCGCATGGGGCACCATCGTCGGATAGACGCAGACCGCCCCCGTGGTCAGGCCGATGTCGCCCACGCCCATCGCCTCCAAGAGGTCGGGCCGCACGGGCTGGCGCGCCTTGGCGCAGAGCCGGCGCACCTTGCCCGGCGTGTCGTCGCCCGACAGGGTGGTCAGGTCGATGCACTGGATCGCGCGCAGGAGCCAGGCGGCCTGATGATCCTTCTTGACCGAGCGGCTGCCCGAGATCGTGGTCGCGCGGCGCTCGGCCGCGGTGCGGTTCACCTGCATCTCCTCGAACCAGTCGGGGGCGAAGGGCGTGCCGGGGTTGCGGGGGTGGCTGTCGGGCATGGCGTGGGCCTTCATGCGGATGGGGGGAGCGCGCGGCAGAAGGCCTCGAAGGCCTCCGGCGTGGCGTAGGATTTCTGGGTGCCGCGCCCCGTCACGGAATGGGCGGCATAGCGCGCGGCGTGGGCCAGCGCGCCCTCCACCTCGCCGGTCGCGGCGAGGAAATGGGCGAAGGCGCCGATGAAGGCATCGCCCGCGCCGGTCGTGTCGACGGGCGTCACCCGGACCGGGGCGATGGGCACCACGCCCGCGCGGGTCACCAGCCGGGCGCCGCGCCCGCCCAGCGTCACGATCACCGTGCCGATGCCGCGCTCGATCAGGCTCAGGGCGGCGGCCGCGATCTCCTCCTCGCTGCCGGTGGGCAGGCCCGAGATCAGCGCAAGCTCGCTCTCGTTCGGCACGAGGAAGCTCAGGTCGCGCAGGTCATCCACATTCAGGTCGGCCGCGGCCGGGGCGGGGTTCAGGATGGTGCGCACGCCCCATTCCGCCGCCCGCCGCACGGTATGGATCACCGTCTCGCGCGGGACCTCCATCTGCATCAGGATCAGGTCGGCCGCGCGCAGCGTCTCTTCGGCCGTATCCACATCGGCGGGCAAAAGGTCGGCATTCGCGCCCTTCACGATCAGGATCGAATTCTCGCCCGACGCCTCGACGAAGATCGGCGCCACGCCCGAGGACTTGCCCGCCACCGTCTCCACATGGCGGATGTCGATGCCGTGCTGGGCGAGGTTGCGGCGGGTGTTCTCGCCGAAGATGTCGTCGCCGACCTTCGTCACCATGCTGACCGCGCTGCCGAGCTTTGCCGCGGCCACCGCCTGATTGGCGCCCTTGCCGCCGCAGCCGATCTCGAAGTCGGGCGCCTCGATCGTCTCGCCGGGCGCGGGCATCCGGGTGATGTAGGTCACCAGATCGACCATGTTGGAGCCGACGACCGCGATGCGGCCGGGTTTCGATGCGGTCATGGCTCAGCCCTTTCGCATGGTGTCGATGTCGGCGCGCGCCGCGGCCACCTCGGTCGGCCCGAGCCAGCCCAGCGTCACCGGGAAGCGGGCGCTTTCGCCCGGCCCGAGCAGCCGGACATGGCCCTTGGCCTTCTCGGCCGTGTAGCCCTCGGGCTCGCAGGTCGAGGGCAGCGCGAAGGCCGCCACCTGCGCATCGCCGTCGTTCAGGATCCAGCGGACGCAGAAGGGCAGGTCCTCGGGCCGCCAGGCGACCGAGAAGGCGCCGCCCGCCGGCAGCTCCATCAGCATCCGGGTGCGGCCCCAAGCGTCGGTGCCGGGGTCGCGGATGTAGAAGACCTGCTCGGGCGCATAGAGGTCGGGCTCGGTCAGCCGCTCCATCCGCGCGGGCTTCACGGCCAGATCGTCCAGCAGCGCGAGGAACTCGGGCGTGGGGGTGACATGGCCCGGCACCGCGCGGCGCACCTCGGTGCGCTCGGGCGTGAAGGGCGCCGCCTGCACGATCCGCCCGCCGGTCACGAAGTCGAAATTGGCGTGGAGCATGTACATGAGCTCCATCGGATGGGCCGAGCGGTTCTCGACCACCATCTCGACCGCGATCAGCGCATCCTCGGCATGGAGCCGCACCCGCGGCGTGGCGCGGTAGTTCGGCCCGAAGCCCACCACATGATCGCGGTGCCCGCCGAGCTCGACGAAGGGGCCCTGCCCATCGGTGCCGAAGATCAGATGGGCGCTGTCCATGGCCGCCACCGGCATCTCGCCATGCAGCGGATGGTCGTCCTGCGGACCGGGGGTGCCGTTGCGCAGCAGGCCCGCATGATAGGCGAAGGCGCCGTAGGTCTCGAGGATCGAGCCGCCCGCGCGGGGGCCGTCGAAGGCATTGCCCATGGTCAGGCGGCGCCCGTCGAACTCGGCGTCCCAGATCATCTGCCCGAGGAAGGGCAGGAGCGTCACCGCGCCCCGCGCATTCGTCAGCCGCAGCGCCTCGACGCCCGACGGATAGCGGAAGGCCGTGGCGGTGAAGCCCGCGCCGCTGGCGATGGGCCGCTCGCCCCGGTCGGGGAAGGCGTCGCGGGGCAGGGGGATGTGGATCTCGGTCATTTCCGCGACCTCAGGTAGTTGATGGCGATGACGATGACGAGGAAGGCGCCCCAGACGGCGTCGATCAGGAAGTTCGACACCCGCATGATCTGGAGACCCGACGAGAGCAGCATCAGCGCCACGAGCGCGAGCAGCACGCCCAGCACCCGGCCCTTGCCGCCGGCGGGATTGGTGCCGCCCAGCACCGCGATCAGCACCGCCTGCAGCAGGTAGGAGGCGCCGAAATCCGCCTTGGCCGAGTTGGTCCGCCCCGAGAGCAGCACGCCCGCCACGGCCGCGAGCATCCCCGTCAGCATGTAGCTGTAGAGGATCATCCGGCCCGAGCGGATGCCCGCGAAGATCGCGGCGCGCGGGTTGGTGCCCATGAGCATCAGGTTCACGCCGAGGGTGGTGCGGGCGAGCAGCAGCGCCACCAGCCCCGCGACCACGATCAGCACCCAGAGCGGCGTGGCGAGCCCGAGGATCTTGCCCGCCCCGATCCAGGCCCAGGTCTCGGGAAAGCCCGTGATGGCGGGGCCGCCGGTCAGCACGAGCGCGAGGCCCGCGAAGATCTGCCCGGTGCCGAGCGTGGCAAGGATCGGGATGATGCGGAGCCGCGCGATCAGCACCCCGTTCAGCCCGCCTGCGGCCAGCCCCACCACGAGCGCGATCAGGACCGCCGCCGCCGTATGGAGGACGAGCCCCGCTCCGCCCGCGGCTGTGGCCTCGCTCACGGCCGGGATGCGGAAATAGACCCCCGCCACGATGGCCGCGAGGTTCGCCACCCCCACGATCGAGAGGTCGATCCCCCCGGTCAGCATCGCGATCATCATGGCCACGGAGAGAATGCCCAGCTCGGGCGCGATGTAGGTGAGCGACTCGAAATTGTAGTAGCGCAGGAACTTGTCGGGGTTCAGCGCGGTCATCGCGACGAAGATCAGCAGCGTGATGACGATGAGCTGCGCCACCGCCGCGTCGCGCCCGAGAAGGCGGCTCAGCAGGGGGCGGGTTTCGGTGTTCGAGGCCATGGCGTTCCCCCCTCAGGCCAGCTTCTTGCGGTCGCGCCAGGCGGTGATGGCGGTCGCGGCGACGATGATGAGGCCCACGACCACCCGCTGCCAGGTCGTGTCCACCTTCAGCAGGATCAGCGAGTTCTTGACCATCACCAGCATGAACACCCCGATCAGCGTGCCCGCGACCGAGCCGCGGCCGCCGAAGATCGAGGCGCCGCCCAGCACCACGGCCGCGATCACGTCGAGCTCGAGCCCCTGGAAGTCGCGCGGGTTGGCCTGCCAGATCATCGAGGTGTGGAGCATCCCGGCAAAGCCCGCGAGCAGCCCCGCGAGGCAATAGACGAACCAGATCGTCCGGCGGGTGTTGAAGCCCGCCCGGCGCGCCGATTCCGCATCCGTGCCGTAGGCATAGACCGAGCGGCCGATCATCGTGTGCCGCAGCACCAGATGCATGACGAGCGCGATGCCGAGATAGACCAGCACCATCGAGGTCAGCCCGTAGGTCGCCCCGTTCGCGGCCTCGACCGTCATCAGGTCGTGGCGGCCGAACTCGATCAGCTCCTTCGGCATCTTGTTGATATTGACGATGGAGCTGCCCAGAAGCCCCAGCACGAGGCCGCGCACGATCGAGGCGGTGCCGAGCGTCACGATCAGCGGGATCATCCGGAAGCGCTCGATGATGAAGGCGTTGAAGCCTCCGAGCACGAGGCCGATCGCGGCCGCGGCGAGGAAGGGAATGAACACCCCGTCGTAGTTCAGCTCGACCATGGCGCGCACGACGATATAGAGCGCCGCCACCGCGATGGCCGGAAACGACACGTCGATGCCGCCCGAGATCATCACGAGCAGCACGCCCAGGGCCATGATGCCGATGACGACGTTCGATTTCGCCAGGCTGAAGAGGTTGTCCAGACCCCAGAAGGCCGGGTTCACGAGACCGATCAGCACCATCGCGGCCAGAAGCACGAGGGCGATCACGAATTCGGTGGAATGCAGGATCTTCATCGGACCGCTCAGTTCAAGGTCTTGAGGGCATCGTTGATCCGGTCCTCGGTCATCCCGGACCCGTCCAGATCGGCGACGAAGCGTCCACGGTGCATGACGTGGATGCGGTTGCAGTTGGTGACGAGCTCGGGCACGTCGTCCGAGATCATCAGCACGCCCAGCCCCTCGCGCTGCGCGAGGTCGCGGATGATGCGGTGGATCGTGGCCTTCGAGCCCACGTCCACGCCCACCGTGGGTCCGTTCAGGATCAGGACGCGCGCGCCGGTCAGGAGCCAGCGGCCGAGCATCACCCGCTGCGCATTGCCCCCCGACAGGTTGCCCACCGCCGTCTCGGGCGAGGGGGCCGCGATCTGCATGTCGCGGAACATGCCGAGCGTCTTCTCGCGCACGGCACCCGTGTCGAGGAAGGGCCCGCGGCGCAGCCGCTCGAGGATCGAGACCACGAGGTTGCGCTCGATCGACTGCGGCAGGAACAGACCCTCGGTCAACCGGTCTTCGGGCACATAGGCGATGCCCAAGGCAATGGCCTCCTGCACCGAGCGGGGATGGATCTCGCGGCCCTCGAGCCGGAGGGTGCCGGTCATCGCGGGCTCCATGCCGAACAGCGCGCGGGCAAGCTCGGTGCGCCCCGAGCCGATCAGGCCCGAGATGCCCACGATCTCGCCGGGGCGGAGCGACAGGTCGATGTCCTGCACGCTGCCCGGCACCGAGAGCTTCCGGACCTCGAGCAGCGGCGGGCCCGGCGGCAGGGCGGGGCGGTAGGGATCGTCGGTGAGCGAGAGGCCCGTCATCGCATGGGTGATAGCCGCCTCGTCGAAGTCGGACATCGGCCCCTCGGCCACCTTGCGGCCGTTGCGGAAGACGGTGAGCCGCTCGGAAATCTCCAGCATCTCGCGCATCTTGTGGCTGACGAACAGGACGGCGATGCCCTGCGCCTGCAGATCGCGCACGATGGCGAACAGCGCATCGACCTCGTGGCGGGTGAGGGCGGTGGTGGGCTCGTCCATGATGATGAGCCGGGCCTTGGCAAGGATCGCGCGCGCGATGGCCACCACCTGCCGGCCCGAGGTGGGCAGCGTCCCCACTTCGGCGTCGGGGTCGATGTCGACGCCGAGCCGGGCCAGCACCTCGACCGCCATCGTCCGGGCGCGGCGCCAGTCCATCCGGCGGCGCCCCTCGAGCACATAGGTGTTGAGCGCGAGGTTCTCCGCCACGGTGAGATTCCCGAACAGCGAGAAATCCTGATAGATCACCTGCACCCCATGCTGGACGGCGCGGATCGGATCGAGCCGGCCCACGGGGCGGCCGTCGATCAGGATCTCGCCCTCCTCGGGCGTGTAGATCCCGGACATCACCTTGATGACGGTGGATTTTCCCGAGCCGTTCTCGCCGGCCAGGCAATGGATCTCGCCGGGGCGGATCGCCAGCGACACGCCGTCGAGCGCCCGCACGCCGCCGAAGCGCTTGCCGATGTTTCTCAGCTCGATGAGGGTGTCCGACATGGCCTGCCCGTGCTGGAAAGGGGAGAGGAGGAAGGGGCCCCGGCGGGCCCCTTCGCGACGGATCCGGTCAGGCGAACCCGATCAGAAGTCGTAGTCGGCCATGTTGTCCTTGGTCACGCCGACCCAGCCTGCGCCATAGAGCAGATGCGGGTTGGCCGCGTCCGGCGCGGTCAACTCCTCGTAGCCCGCGAGGCCGAGGTTCAGGCCCGGCTTGATCTCGTCCTTCTTGCCCTCGAGGGCCGCCACGGCCAGCATGTTCATCGCATAGCCCGCGACCGCCGGATCCCAGAACTGGATATACTGGATGTCGCCGTTCTGCAGATATTCGCCCGCGACCGACGGCAGGCCCGTGCCCGCGAAGAAGACCTTGTCCTTCAGCCCGCTCTCGGCGATCAGGCGACCGGCCCCGGCCGAGGTCGGCATCGGCGCGCCGAGGATCCCCGTGATGTCGGGATAGGTGGTCATCGCTTCCTTGAGCTTGGTATAGTCGATGGCCGCGTCGTCGGCGGTCTCCAGACGGTCGCCCACGAGGCTCATCTCGGGGTAATGCTCCTTCTGGTAGGCCACCGCGCCGTCGATCCATTCCATCTGGCTCTTCGAGGTGAGCGAGCCGACGGTGGCGACGTATTTGCCCTTCTCGCCCATGGATTTGGCGAGTTCCTTCATCAGGTTCGCGCCATAGGCGAGGTTGTCGAAGGCCTCGAGGTCGAAGTCGGTGTTCTGGATGTTCGACGCCTCGTGGGTGATGACCACGATGCCCCGGTCGCGCGCCTTCTTCAGCACCGGCTCCACCGCCTCGACCGAGAAGGGCACCACGCAGATCGCATCCACGCCCTGCGCGATCAGGTTCTCGATCAGCTGCACCTGCGCCGCCGCGTCGGCCTGGCTCGGGCCCACCATCCAGACGTCGTGGCCGGTGTCCTTCTGGAACTGGGTGATCCCGTCGCGCATCCGGTCGAACCAGGCGATGCCGTCCACCTTCACGACGGTGGCGATGGAATATTCCTTGCCGTCCTTCGTCGTGATCAGCTCCTTGTTGACCTTGGACACGTCGACGATGTCCTGAGCCACGGCGGGCGCGGCCAGAACCGACAGCGCCAGCGCCGCTGACGTCAGCATGATCTTCATCCGATTTCCTCCCTCGGAACAGACGGCGCCGATCCTCCTCGCGCCCCCTGCAGTTGCCTATATTGATCGAATCTCGTCAATATGATCTTATTCATTCAAAACCTGGGCTGGCCTGTCAATGTCTAGTTTGATGTGCCATGGCGGCGGCCTACCGGAGGTGCGAGTGGCAAGACCATCAGGCAGGGCAGAGCGGATCGCGGCGCTGGGCGAACTGTGCCGGGCGGGTTCGATCGTCCATATCGGCGAGGCGGCGCGCCAGATCGGCGCCTCCGAGATCACCATCCGGCGCGATCTGAGCGTCGGGGCGGGAGGGCTCGTCTGCCTCGGCGGCTATGTCATGCGCGCCTCCGAAGGGGCCGAGGGCTATTCGCTCACCGCCGCCGAAGCCTCCGAGGCGGGCGCCAAGGAGGCGCTCGCGGTGCGGGCGGCGGCGCTGATCGAGCCGGGCGACACGGTCTTTCTCGATTGCGGCACGACCACGCCCTATCTCGCCGCGCGGGTGCCGCAGAATGCGCGGGTGACGGTGGTGACGCAGGCGCTCAACATCGCCGAAACGGTGGCGCGGTTGACAGGTGTCAACCTGATCCTGCTGGCGGGGATCTACCACCCCGAGACGGCGAGCTTCTCCTCCGAGGAGGCGGTGGCGATGCTCGGGCGGATCAACATCACCAAGGGCTTCTTCTCGGCCGCGGGCGTGCACGAGACCGAGGGCGTGACCTGCTTCCACTTCCACGAGGTGCCGGTCAAGCGCGCGGCGCTGGCGCGGTCCCGCCAGCCCTTTCTGGTCTGCGACGGCTCGAAATGGGGCCGGCTGCGCCCCGCGACCTATGCGCGGCTCGAGGAATTCGAGGGCTGGATCGGCGCGCCGGACCGGGCGGCCTGATCGCCCCTCCGCGGTCGGTCGACCCGCGGAGGGGCGGCGCGTCAGCCCGCGCTGCCTTCCAGCTTGTCCTGCGTCCGGGTCTCGAAGTCGCCCGCCTCGTGACGCTCGTGCAGCTGCTCGGACAGAGGCCCCGAGGTCCGGTTCACCATGCGCCCGCGCTTGACCCCCGGCCGGGCGAGCAGCTGGTTGGCCCAGCGGTTCACATGGGCATATTCGTGGGCGGAGAGGAACCGTGCGGCATCGCCATAGAGCGCACCCGTCACCAGCCCGCCATACCAGGGCCAGACCGCCATGTCGGCGATCGTGTAGTCCGAGCCTGCGAGGAACTCGTTCTCCGCCAGCCGCCGGTCGAGCACATCGAGCTGGCGCTTGGCCTCCATCGCATAGCGGTCGATGGCATATTTGATCTTCACCGGCGCATAGGCATAGAAATGGCCGAAGCCGCCGCCGAGGAAGGGCGCCGAGCCCATCTGCCAGAAGAGCCAGGACAGGGTCTCGGCCCGCGCGGCGCCGCTTGAGGGCAGGAAGGCGCCGAACTTCTCGGCCAGATGCACGAGGATGGCGCCGGATTCGAAGATATGCACGGGCTCGGCGCCCGATCGGTCGACGAGGGCCGGGATCTTCGAGTTCGGATTGACGGCGACGAAGCCCGAGCCGAACTGGTCGCCCTTGCCGATCTCGATCAGCCAGGCGTCGTAGTTTGCGCCCTCATGCCCGGCCTCGAGCAGCTCCTCGAACAGGATCGTCACCTTCTGCCCGTTCGGCGTGCCCTGCGAATAGAGCTGGAACGGATGGCGGCCCACCGGCAGCTCGCGCTCATGCGTGGCCCCGGCCGTGGGCCGGTTGATGTTGGCGAAGCGCCCGCCGTTGCCCTGTTCCCAGGTCCAGACCTCCGGGGGCGTGTAATCCGTCTGGTCGCTCATGCTAGCTCCTGCGCTGTCGGGGGTCGAGGAGGGGCGCCGCCGTCGAGGCGCGCGGTCCTCGGAGAAGGCCGATCCTTGCGCAGCTTGACGGCAGGTGCAACCTCGTCGGGCATCGCCCGAGATCTGCCTCCGGGGAACCGAGCGCGGGCGGTGGGGACCCCGGGGCTCGGTCTTCCGGCGCGGGGCCTTCCGTCAGTGGAGGAGCGCCCCCGGCGGGTTCCAGTAGTCGACGGGATCGCTCAGCGGCTGTTCGCCCAACCGCGCGAGCGTCTGGGGATCGTGACATCTCTCGCTGAGAAGTTCCGCCATCTCGGCCGGATCCTCCTCGAGCAGCCAGCCCGCGAATTCCGCCGGCTTCAGGTCGCTGAAGATCTCCGCATGGCGCTCGGAGGGCGCATGCCATGCCGCGAGCGCCATGAAGGCCGCCGCGCGCCGCTGGTTGCCCGCCCCGAGGAGCGGCTCCACCAGTTTCACGCCGGTCTGGCCCTCGAGAAGCAGCGCCGTCCGGAGCGCCCAGCCTGCGAAGGGTCGGGGGGCGGAGGCGGCGGCGGGAGCCGCGGAATTGGCTGTCGGATCGCTTTGCATGGGACTGTCACCGGCTGAAGGTACTGGGCGGAAGGCGAGCGCCCCTCCTTGTCGCATCCGCCTGCAGCGGTGGAAATATGGACAGGAGTCGGGTGCGCTCATCCGTTGGACGGTGCCACTGCCCATGCTCATCCGAGCGGATGGATCGGGGCGCAGCATAAGCATGGCGAAGGTGCCCTTCGGGCCCTGCCACGGCGCCGCGCCGGTCTTGCCGAACGGCCCCGGTGCGCGGGGCCGGGCGACGTGGTCAGCTGATCCCGCCGGCGCGGCGCCCCATCCTGCCGCTGCCGGCCCGTCTCCGGCGCTTTCGAACAGGTTTTCTTCTGGCGCGACCTTCGGGGAGTGACCTCGATGCCGCCCCGGTTGCCGCGAAGGAGATCTGTTCGCCCTTGCACAAGTCTCGCGCGCCGGCGCGCGTTGCTTGCGGATCGGTCTAATGCCATGTGATTGGCCACAGCCAACAGAGGTATCCGCCATGACCACCATCCTCCGCATCGACAGTTCCATCAAGGGCGAGGCTGCCGTCTCGCGCCGTCTCACCCAGCGCATCCTCGACCGGCTTCTGGAAGCGCATCCCGATGCGACGGTGGTCTCGCGGGACCTCGCCCAGGGCATCCGCCAGATCGACGGCCCGTGGCTCGGCTCGGTCTTCACCGCGCCCGAGCAGCGCACCGCCGATCAGCAGGAGATCGCCCGCACCGCCGACGCCGTGATGGCCGAGGTGAAGGAAGCCGATATTCTGGTGATCGCGCTGCCGGTCTACAACTTCGGCGCCCCGGCGCAGCTCAAGAGCTGGGTCGACCATATCGCCCGCCGCGGCGAGAGCTTCGTCTATACCGAGACCGGCCCCGTCGGCCTGCTGACCGGCAAACGCGCCATCGTGGCCTTCACCTCGGACGGCACGCCGCTGGGGTCCGAACTCGATCATGCCTCGGGCTGGCTGCGGCAGGTGCTGGGTTTCGTGGGCATCACCGATGTGGACTTCGTGGCGGCCGACCGCATGGTCTTCGGCGCCGACGAGGCCATGGCCCGGGCCGAGGCCGCCGTGGCAGCCCTCGCCGCCTGATCCGGCCGACAGACCGACGATGCAGACCGCGCCCCCTCGGGCGCGGTTTTTTCATGGGCCGCGGCAGGCAGCGCCACCGCCCGTCCCGGCCGAGCCGCCGGCGCCGTCCGGCCACTCCGCCTCGGGTGGCGCGCCGGCCAAATTGTGGCGACAATGTGGCGGCCCGGTTCGCCATTCGCGCGAAACCCTGCCCCCTGATGCGGTTGCAGGGCTTGCCAGCGCGTCCGGGCCGTCGGTTCCGTCTCCAAATTGCCGGGGTTGCGGTCAATTTGGATCACATTCCCCCGCCATCACTGAAGTCCTATGCGGATGGCGATACGGCCGGTCCCGCCTCGGGCGTGGACCGACGGGTCGCCCGACTGCGGAGATGGCCCGGCTGCGGAGATGGAGTGTGCGCGATTTCGCCGAGAAGACCGAGCCTGTCTCTCCCCTGGGGCGGCGGGCGTTCGAGGAGCTGGAGAGCTACCGGACGAGCCTCGGCCGCATCCGCGAGGCCCTGCTGGAGCTCGCCAGCGACGCCGCGCCTGCGCTGCGTACCGACCTCGACCGGATCGTCGAGCGGATCGACGCGTTCGAACCCTCGGTGAGCCTGCTCGGTCAGGTGAAGGCCGGCAAGAGCACGCTGCTCAACGCGCTGATCGGGCGGCCGGGCTTCCTTCCGGCGGATGTGAACCCCTGGACCTCGGTCATCACCAACGTCCACCTGAATTCGCCGCGCCGCCCGCTTAAGACGCGCGCACTGTTCCGCTTCTTCGATGCGCTGGAGTGGGAGCGGCTGGCCCTCACCGGCGGGCGGCTCGGCGAGATGGCGCGGCGCGCCGGCTTCCCCGACGAGGCCGAGGAGGTGCGGGCGCAGGTGATGCGGATGCGCCGGGCGACAGAGGCCCGGCTCGGCTCCGCCTTCGAGACGCTGCTCGGCAGCAGCCACGCCTTCCCCGACCTCCGCTCCGAGATCATCGACCGCTATATCTGCTACGGCGACCCGGCCGATGCCTCTGCGGGCGGGCAGGGCTTCTATGCCGACCTCACCCGCACGGCCGATCTCTATCTCGACCTGCCGGGCTATCCGCAGAACCTGTGCCTGCGCGATACCCCCGGCGTGAACGACACGGTCCTGATGCGCGAGCAGATCACGCTCAACGCCATCAGCGAAAGCCCTGTCTGCGTGATCGTCCTCTCGGCGCATCAGGCGTTGACGACGATGGACATGGCGCTTCTGCGCATCATCGGCAATGTCGAGGCGCGCGAGGTGCTGCTCTTCGTCAACCGGATCGACGAGCTGGCCGATCCGGCCGCGCAGTGCCGCGAGATCGAGGCCGCGATCCGCCGCACGCTCGCGCGGGCGGAGGTGGGCGCGGGACTCACCATCCTCTTCGGCAGCGCGCTCTGGGCCGTGCGCGCGCTCGAGGACCGCTGCGAGACGCTTCCGGCGGCCAGCCGCGCGGCGCTGCGTCTCTGGGCGGCCGAGCAGGGGCTGCGCGAGGAGGGGGACCTCTGCCGCATGGCCTTCGAGGCCTCCGGCGTGCCGGAACTGCGCGCGGCCATCGCGCGCCGCGTGGTCGAGGGGCCCGGACAGGCGATGCTGGCCGACATCCGGGCCGAGACCGGCAATGTCATCTCGGAGGTGGAGACGGTCGATGTGGTGGCGCGCAGCCAGCCCGCGCGGCGGGTGGACCGCGCCGGCATCGAGGCGCGCGCGGCCGAGGTGGCAAGGCTCTGCGAGACCCGTCTTGCGGCGCGGCTGGCCGAGGCTGCGGCGGCCCTCGCGGACCGGCTCGGCCGGGCGCAGGAGCAGTTCGTCGAGGGGGCGGTCGCGGCCCTCGCCGCGCATATCGCGGCCGGTGGCGACGCCGAGGGCTGGCGCTGCGATCCGACCGCGCTGCGGATGATGATCCGCTCCGCCTATCTTGCGGCGGCCAAGGCCGGGCGCGACGCGCTGGCCGACTGCACCGCCGAGGCGGCCGAGGGCTACGGGCGGATCCTCTGCGGCGACCTTGCCGTGCCCGAGGGCAGCGTGGCCTTCCATCTGCCGCAGGGGCCGGTGCCGCAGGCGCCGGGGCCGATCGCGCAGGCGATCGCGCTCGACATGCAGACCGCGTGGTGGCGGCGGTTCTTCCAGCGCCGCGCCGCCCCCCAAGAGCTGGCGAGCCGCTACCGCGCGCTGATCGCCGACGAGACGCGGCCCATGATCGAGGCGGTCGCAAAGGAAGAATTCACCCTCTTCTGCGATGCCCTGTCCGAGGCCGCCCGTGCCTTCTGCACGCGGCAGGCGGGGTTCGTGACGGCGGTGCTGGACGCGATGGAACGTCCGGCGACGGATGAAACGGCGCAAAGGGGAGCGGCATGAACCTGCCTCTGGAACTGTCCGAGGTCGTGGGAGAGACGGCGCCCGTTCGGGCGGCGCGACCGCGCGTCCTCGTGGCGGGCGAGTTCAGCTCGGGCAAGACGAGCCTTGTGAACGCGCTTCTGGGCGAGGATCTGCTGCCCGCGTCGGTCACGTCGACGGCGCTGCCGCCGATCTGGATCCGTCACGGCGAGGGCGCGCCCGACTGTCTGTTCCTCGACGGCACGGTGCAGCGCTTCGCCTCGCTGGCCGAGATGCTGGCCCATCTCGACGGGGCCGATCTCGAGCGCATCTCGCACTGCCGCCTGGCCCATCCGAGCCCGCTCCTGCGCGCGTTCGACCTGATCGACACGCCCGGCGGCTCGGATCCGGGAATGCCCGCGGCCAGCTGGGAGCGGATGGTGCCCGAGGCCGACATGGTGGTCTGGTGCTCTCCGGCGGTGCAGGCCTGGCGACAGAGCGAGAAATCCGCTTGGGCGGCGCTGCCCGCGGCGCTCACGGCGCCGAGCCTTCTGGTCCTGTCGCAGGCCGACAGGCTCGTGCGGGACGAAGACCGGGGCAAGGTCATGCGCCGCGTCCTGCGCGAGGTGGAGGGGCTGTTCGCGGCGGTGCATATGGCCTCGGTCTTGGCCGAGGCCGATGTGGGGACCCTGCGGCTTGCGCTGCGCGAAGCGGCGGCCGCCCTGCCGCGGCGCCCCGTTCAGGAGCCTGCGGACGATCCTGCCCGGACGCGCATCGTGCCGCGGCGCGTCCGCGGACGCTCGGCCGCGCCCGCACCGCTCCTGCTCGTCGATCCGGCGGACGCCTCCGCGCGCGAGGGCGCGCCGCCGGACGGGCACGCCGTCTCCGGCGGGGATTGGCTTCCGGACGATCCGGGCCTTGCTTCTCCACTTGATGCGGAAGAGGGGCACGAAAGAGAGGAGTCGGCAGAATTGAACGCGGCGCACCTCCCGATGGGCGCGGACGGGCCGACACACTTCGAGAGCGCGCCCGAGAGAGGCCCCGGCGATGAGGAAACGGCCGGAGGAGAGGAGCGTCTCCCGACCTCGCCCTCGCCCGGGCTGGCCTCCGGGCAAGAGAGCCGCTCGGTCGGGGACCCGTCCCCGGACCTCGATCTCCCGGAGCCGGAGACCGCGCCGGGCGATGGAGACAGGGCGGATGGCGCCCAAACCGCGCCGCCGGAACCGGTTGAGGCGGCCGACGATGGGGCCTTCCTTGCCCTTCTGCGTGAGACGATCGGGACGCCCCAGCCTTCGACTCCGCCCCCGTCGGAGGCCGACGCGGGCGAGGCGACCGCCGAGGCTCGCGCGGCCGGTGCCCTGCCTGGAGAGGCCCGCACGCGGGACCCATCCCAAATGTTGGAGGCCGGAGCTCTGTCCAGGAAGGCCGGGACGCCGGATCAGTCGGACCCATCCCAGACGTCGGAGACCGGGCCCCCCCAGATCGCGGACGCCCCCCTGCAGGGGCCGGGCAGGCCAGCGCCGCAGGCGAGCGCCGAGCCCCGGCCGCAGGCCGTGGCGCCCGCCATGATGTTCGGCCCGGCCCGGATGCTGTGGGAGCGGATCCTGCCGACGCTCGACCCGGACGACCCCGGGGCGATCCTCGACGGGGTCGATCGGCTGGTGGCCGAGCTCGACCTGAGCTGGGCGCGGGCCTGCCTGCAGGCCGCCCCGCCGTCCGGCCGCCGCCGCGGCGGTCCCGCCTGAGGCGGGGGACGCGCGCATCGAGAGCGGCGCGCGGCAATGCAGCCGGATCGCGGCCTCTCGCCGGATCGCGAGCGCTTCGAGCGGCTGCGGCAGGCGCAGGCGCGCCGCGCCCCTGCCGCTCGCCCGGACAGTGCGGCAGCGCATCGCCGCGGCATGGGTACGCGAGGGCTGAGCGGTTTGCCACCAACGTGACCGGTCCGAGGGGGGACGTCGGGTCGGCTCCGGTTGCATTGGCCACCGCTTGCTGTAGTTTCGCCGGGTTCAGCGAAGGGTTGAAGGTTGGGACTGCTCACTGCGAAACTGCCGGACCGGCTGAGCCGGTTCGTCCTGCGCTGGGCGACCGGCCGCTCGGCCCTGTTCAAGAGCGTCTTCGTCCTCTCTGCCGTCGCGGTCTCGACCCTCCTGCGCTTCGCGGTCGACGAGGTGCTGCCGCCCGGCTTTCCCTTCCTCACCTTCTTCCCGGCCATCATCCTGACCGCCTTCTTCGCGGGCGCGGCGGCCGGATCGGCGGTGGCGGTCGCGACGGGCTTCATCGCCTGGTATTGCTTCATCCATCCGGTCGGCACGCTCTCGGTGACCACGCCTGCGCTGTTCGCGATGCTCTTCTTCGCCTTCATCGCGGCGACCGACATCCTGCTCGTCCATCTGATGACCGCGGCCCTGCACCGCATGGTCGAAGCCGAGGCCCGCAGCTCGGCGCTGGCCCATGCCCGCACGCTCATGTTTCACGAGCTTCAGCACCGGGTCTCGAACAATATCGCGACGCTGGGCTCGCTCCTGCGCCTGCAGGAAAGACGGCTCGGCGATCCGAAGGCGCGGGCCGCCGTGGCGGACTCGCGGGCGCGCCTCGAGGTGGTGGCGCGCCTGCAGCGGCGGCTGCACGATCCCTCGCGGCAGTTCGTCGATATGGGCGACTATATCCGCGGCCTCGCCGGCGATACGGTGGCGGCCATGGATGCAAGCGATCGCATCTCCTGCCGGTATGAGATCGACTCCTTCCGTTCCGAGCCCGATCAGGCGATGCCGCTGGGGCTGGTGACGAGCGAACTGCTGATGAATGCCTGCGAGCACGGCTTTGCGGGCGGCGCCTCCGGGACGATCCTGATCCGCCTGTCGGTCGCCAGCGCCGAGGGCCACGCGCGGCTCGTGATCGAGGATGACGGGGCGGGCCTGCCCCGGGGCTTCTCGGTGACCGGGACGACGAGCCTCGGCCTGTCGATCGCGCGGCAGTTCGCCGAGCAGATCGGAGGCGCGCTCACGATCCGCGCGCGTCCGGGCGGCGGCACCCTGTCGGAGCTGACCTTCCCCACCGAGATGCCGCGCGGCCCTCAGGCCGATCCCGTCCCGGAGGTTTGACGGCCCGCCTCTGCGCACCGGCCGTGCCGGTGCAGGCCGGATTTCGCCGCCCCTGAGCGGGATCGCGCACAACTTCAGGCTGAATGTGGTGCCTCCGGCGAAAAGGGCCTAGGGTCGCGGCCAAAGCCCCCGTCCCCGGCGGGACCCTTCTCACGCTCAGACGGAAATGATCTCTCATGTCCCTGGCGCCTCCGCCTTCTCCGCGCATCGCGGCCTTCGACGGGCTGCGCGGCATCGCCGCCGCCATCGTGGTGCTCTATCACTATCTGTGCCTGCTCCATCCGCATCTGACGCCGTCGATGGGCAAGACGCTCACCGGCTTCGCCGACACGCCGCTGCATCTTCTGTGGAACGGCCGCTTCGCCGTGGCGGTCTTCTTCGTCCTGTCGGGCTTCGTCATGGCGGCCGCGGCCGAGCGGCGCCGCTCGGCGCTGCTGACGAACCTCGTGACGAGGTATCTGCGCCTCGCGCTGCCGGTGACGGTGAGCTGCCTCGTGGCCTGGGGCTGGCTCTCGCTGTTCCCGGATGCGGCGACCCGGCTGCAGAGCACGCTCGTCCAGCCGTCGCGCTGGCTGGCCCTGACCTATCAGGAGCCGCTGAAGCCGCTCTGGTTCGCCGTGGCCGACGGGATGGCGGGCAATTTCATCCGCGGCTTCTCGCGGTTCAACAATGTCCTCTGGACCATGAAGTTCGAGCTTCTGGGCTCGGCCGGGATCTTCGTCCTCTATTTCCTGACCGAGGGCCGGGTGCGGCTCCTCGCGCTCGGCGCGGCCAGCCTCGCCGTGCTGGGCTGGCTGCCCGATCCCTATCTGGGCTTCGTTCTGGGCGCCGGCCTCTACGAGGCCCATCGGCGGGGTCACCTGCGGCCGCTGCCGGGGCTGGCGCTGCCCGCCACGGCGCTGGTGGCGGCGGTGCTGTTGGGATCGCCCGGCGAGGGCGCGCATGACCGGCTGCATCTGCCCGACGTGCCGGAGGGCTGGGAGGTGGGCGAGCCGCGCGGCCTCGTGCCGATCCTCGCCGCGGCGCTCCTGCTCTATGCGGTCCTCACGCTGCCTGCGCTGGCGCGGATCTTCGCCACACGGCTGCCGCTCTTCCTCGGCCGGATCTCCTTCGGCCTCTACCTCGTCCATGTCCCGATCCTCTACACGGTCGTGTGCTGGGCCATGCTCGGCGGCGCGCCCGAGGCGCTGGTGGCTTCGGTCTTCGCGGCACTCACGCTGGCGCTGGCCATCGCCTTCACCTGGCTCGTGGATGAACCTCTCCTCCGCCGGATCGCCGCGCTGCGCGGCAGGTTCGCGCCCGACCGCCCCGGAACGCCCCGCAACGCTTGACCGGGCGGCGGCGGCTTCCCATCGTCAGGCGCCCGCCCCTCGACAGGCCGCAGGCCCGCCCCACCTCTGGCCTGAAGCCATGACCCGGAGACCCGCATGAACTACCGCTCGATTGCCGACATGAACCGCACGATCCTCGCGAGCCTGCATCGGCTGCCGCGGGATCTCGATCTCGTGGTGGGCGTCCCGCGGAGCGGGCTTCTGGCCGCGCAGATGCTGGGCGCGGCCACGGGCCTGCCGGTGGTGGCGCTCGACGATTTCCTCGAGAAGCGCACGCCCGCAAAAGGCGCCGAGCGGCGCGTCCTCGTGCTCGAGGACAGCCTGAGCTCCGGCATCGCCATGCAGGAGGCGCGCGACCGGGTGGCCGCGGCGCATCGGGGCGAGGGCGTGCTCTATGCCGCCGTCTACGGGCTGAAGCCGCAGCATCCCGAGGCCGACCTGATCTTCGAGGCGGTGCCGCAACCGCGCATGTTCCAGTGGAACGCGATGCACCACAAGTTTCTCGCCCGCTGCTGCGTCGATATCGACGGCATCCTCTGCCACGACCCGAGCGAGGCCGAAAACGACGACGGCCCGGCCTATCTCGACTTCCTCCTGAACGCGCGTCCGCTCAACCGCACGCGCCAGCGGATCGGGATGCTGGTCACCAGCCGTCTCGAGAAATACCGCCCCCAGACCGAAGCCTGGCTGGCCGCGCAGGGCATCGCCTTCGACCGGCTGGCCATGCTGGACCTGCCGAGCCGCGAAGAGCGGATGCGCCGGGGCGCGCACGGCAGCTTCAAGGCCTCGGTTTACCGCGAGAGCGACGCGCTTCTCTTCATCGAGAGCGAGCCGCGGCAGGCCGCCGAGATCATGCGCCTCTCCGGGCGGCCGGTGCTGTGCCTGCCCGAGCAGCGGCTCTATCAGCCCGATCTCGGCCATATCGCCGCCCAGATCCCGCGCCTGCGCAGCCGCAGCGCCGCCCGCCATCTGGTGCGGCAGGCGGCCTGGTCGGTGCTGGGGCCGGATCGGTTTTCCGCCCTGAGCCAGCGCCTGCGCGGGGCCTGAGGTCCGGGCGGAGGCTGGAGGAGACGGGGCGTCGGCGGTCGCGTCACGCCTTCAGGGGCAACGATGAAGAGGGAGAGCCGGCCCGCCTGTCGAGGTGCCGACCTTCCACGGACCTCTGATCCGGCGGAGCGGCGAACGGGAGCGGGCCCCGTCCGCCGCGCGGTCGTCAGATCAGGGGCAGGGCCACGGTCATGGCCCGGGCCGCCACGGTGCCGGCGCGACGGGTGAAGTCGCCGCAGGCGCCGCGGAGCACCGATAGGAAGGTGCGGAGCTGATGGTCGCCCGCAATCTCGGGCCGCCGGGCATGGGCATAGGCTGCCGCCGAGGCCGCCTCGTAGGCCTTCGGATCGTCCCACAGACGGCGCACTTCGGCCGCCCAGTCGGCTGCCGGCGCATCCACCGGCAGCACATGGCCGCCGATGCCGATGGCCTCCGGCAGGCCGCCCTGGTTCGAGCCGATCACCGGAATGCCGCAGAAATGCGCCTCGGTCGCGACCCGGCCCCAGGCCTCCTGCCAGACGCTGGGCGCGAGGAGGATCTTGGCCTTGCCATAGACCGATTTCATGTCGCTCGTCCGCATCCGCAGGGTGACGTTCGGCAGCGCGGCGATGCGCTCCTCCAGCTCCTGTTTGCGTTCGGCGCTGAGCGGCCAGCTCTCGACGAAGACGAAGGGGATGTCGGGGCAGAGCTCGGCCACGCCGAGCGCGGTCTCGAGCCCCTTCACCGCCACCGGGTTGATGAAGGTGACATTCTCGCGCGTGGTCTCGGTGCGGTAGAGCTCGGGCTCGACCAGCGGCGGGATCACGGTCGAGCGGATGCCGAAGACCTTGCCGTAGGTGCGGGCGGTGAATTCGGAATTGGCCACGAAACGCGCGCCTTTGAGGCTCGCCGGGTTGCCGCCGAGATCCTCGAGTTCGACGTTCCGGAAGTAGAAGACGACCGGCACACCGGCGGCCTCGAGCGAGCGCGCGAGCGGCACGGTGCGCTGCGTGTTGTCGTTCTGCACGACCGCCACGTCGGGTCGGAAGCGGCGGACCACCTCGGACGCATCGACCGGGTTCCAGGTGCGGAACACGCGGTAGCCGCCCATGCGGTTCTGGGCATAGTCGCGGCGCAGCAGGCGGCGCTGCATGCGCGAGCGCAGTTCCGTCCAGCCGCCGCCCTCGAGACCCGCGAGCACCGCCACGTCATGACCTTCGGCGCGGAGCGCGGCGGCCAGCTGGTCGGTGCTCGACTGCGCGCCGCCGCTGCGCTGCGGCAGGTAGGGGTCTCCCAGAGTGAAAAGAATGCGGAGCGGCCGCGCGGCCGTCTGCGGCACGGACTTCTCGGATCTGACGCCACCGAAGCCGCCGAAGGGCAACTGCCGGTTGAGGTCCGCCGGCCGCAGCTGGTCCAGCCAGGACGGCCTTGCAGCCTCGGCCCGGGGCAGAGAGGCGGAAGCTCCGCCGGCACGGCCTCTGGCCGTTTGACGAATGTTCTGTGACAACGTTCTGTTTTCCCGTGCTTCCTGTTGACGGTCGGAGTTGAGGAGATCGCTGGACCCCCGGTCGGTTCATGGATCGATCGGGACAGTGACCGCCTTCGCCACCAAACTGGCACCCAAACTCCTCGTGACAGACTCAACCATAGGTTACTTTTTTCCGCGGTCCAACGTCTGGCCGCGGATTCTCACAAAGATGCAAACCGCCCGGCCCTGTCAGGTCGGCCGCTGCAGGATCTTCTCCGGTTCATGCTGCAGAGCGGCGCATTTTTCATCACCGTGCGAACCGCCGCTTCAGAGCCGCCACCCGCGCCGGGCCGAGAAGGCCGCGCGCGATGGCCTTCGCCGTGCCCAAGGCGGAGGGCACGGGCGCTGCGGCGGGGGCGCGCGCCAGCGTCTCGCGGGTCACGAGGCTGTGGGTCTCGAGGCAGAGCACGGGCTTGCCCGACAGCTCCGCGATGCGGCGCGCCTGCCGGTTCTCGCTCTCGATGAAGAGCGGCGCGTCGGACTTGCGGTAGGTCTCGGCCTTGAAGCTGCCATGCGCCCCGAGCCGGATGCGCTCGGCCTGGCTCGGCAGGTCGAGCATCGCCAGCCGTCCGTAGGCGATGCCTTGGGCTGCGAGCCAGCCCTCGGTCTCGGCGCGGTATTTCTCGAGCCGGCTGGTGACCAGCGTTCCGATCCGCCGCACCGGGCGGTAGAGCGGCCGGGCGGTCGTCAGGAACTCCAGATAGGCCGCGCCGTCGTCGTTCTCGGCATGGGTCGGATCGAGGCAGAGGACGCCGTCGATATCCACGCAGGCGCGTTCGAGCACCGGATGTTGCATGAAGCTCCACTGGAAGATCCGCGGCTCGGGCAGGGCCTCGAGCACCAGATCCGCCCCCGGCACGTCCGGGCCATCGCCGTAGGCCACGACGAGCGTGGCGGCGATCCCGGCCGCGGCGAGTCGCGCGCGCGCCTCTGCCACGCCCTCCGCCGTGTCGGCCACCGCCACCACATGCTGCGGCGCGGGCGCCGGGCCGCCATCGAGCTTGGTGCGCCCCACCGAGAAGCTGCGCCCGGCGAGGATGCTCTCCAGATCCGACATCGGCACATTGGCCAGCAGGCACAGGATGTTGGCCGCCAGAACCCCGCCGCCCGGCAGCCCCACGACCAGATCGGTCTCGCGCGGAATGCGGTGCAGGCTCTGTTGCAGAAGATCGGCCAGATCGGTGATCGAACGATAATGCATGTCTGTCCTCGTCAGCCGGACGTCGCGCGGCGGATGGTGCGGGAGCGGAGCTTCGAGAGGCCGCCGCGGAGAAGCGATCCGGCCTCGGCCAGCACGGCGCGGCCCTGCGGGAAGGGGGCGATGAGCAGGACGGTCACGAGATAGGCGAGCAGGGCGCCCTCGAGCAGCGCCGCCACGGGGGCCTCGGCGAGCCAGGGACGCGCGAGCCACACGACGCCGAGCGCCGCATGGCCCGCCAGCACGAGGGGACCGCAGGCGAGCGTCACGTCGCGCGCCCGGACCGCGCCGCGCCGCCCGATATAGAGCCAGAGCACCGGGGTCTTCAGATATTCGCTGATGGCATAGGCGATGGCCACGCCGAGCGCGCCGTAGGGCAGGCCCAGCACGAAGGCCACCACCGCGAAGAGGGCCGTGGCGAAGCCCCAGTACATGAACTCGGTCGAGCGGCCCTGACTGATGAAGAGCCATCCGGCCGGATTGTTCAAAGGCTGCAGGAGCCCCGCGAAGCCGAGCGCCATGAAGATCGGCGCGCTGCCCGCCCAGTGCGCGCCGAGCGCGAAGGGGATCAGCAGATCCGCCATCGCCGTCGCCGCCGCCACGCCCGGCAGGACGAGGAGGAGCGAGAGCGTCAGCACGCGCAGATAGGCGCTCCGGTAGCGGTCGGGCTCGTCCAGCATCCGCGAGAGGGCAGGGATCATCACCTTCGACAGCGGATTGGCCACCTGATTCAGTGGCATGAGCAAGAGCTTGTAGGCGCGGTCGTAAAGGCCCAGCTGCGCGCCACCCCAGACCCGGCCGATCAGCACATTGTCGAGGTTGCGGGCGAAGAAGTTCGCGAAGTTGAAGCCGGTGATGCCCGCGCCGAAGCCGATGAGCGCCCGCCCGCCCTGGGCTCCGCCCGGACGGCCCGGCCGCCAACGCGAGGCGAGCCACATGAGGCCGGTGGGCAGCAGCGTCCCGGCCAGCTGGCCGCCGAACAGCGCCCAGTAGCTCGGCTGGACCAGCGCCCAGGCCGTCGCCGTGCCGAGCCCCGCCACCGCGCCCACCACGCCGATGATGGCGATGCGACCGTATTCCATCCGGCGGTTCAGAAGCGCCGCATGCTGCGCGCCCAGCCCGTTCGCGGCCACGATCAGCGCCATGGCGGCGATCAGCGGCCCGATCCGCGGCTCCTGATAGAAGAGGGCCACGAGCGGCGAGATCAGCAGCAGCAGCAGCGCCAGCGCGGCCGAGAGGGCGACATTGACCCAGAAGAGGAAGTTCACCTCCTCGTGCCGCAGGTCGGGCTTCTGCACCGTGGCCTGCACGAGGCCGAAATCCTGCAGCATCCCGATCAGGGCCAGCACCGGCGCGCACATGGCCACGAGGCCGAATTCCTCGGGCGCGAGCAGGCGCGACAGGATGACCACCGATCCCATCTGCGTGGCCACCATCACCGCCTGCGACGCGGCGATGGCCGCGGCGCCGCGGCCGACGGTGGTGCGCAGCGATCCCTGCGGCGGATCGAAAAGATGCTGGCCGCTCACCGGGACACCGGCCCGGCGCAGGCAGTCAGACAGGATCGCATCGAGACGTTTCTCCCTCGGTTCCGCGGCAGACCGGCGAGGGACCGGCCGACCCGCGGCTTGCGGACGAAGCCCCAAGGGGCCGCAAAGTTCCCAGACGTGCAACCTGGCGGTCTTCGGCACGCGCAGTTTCCTGCCGCTGCCCGTTCGAGCGGCACCTCCGCGCTGCATAAGCACAATCATGCTGCGGTTGCAAACCGGGCCGGCAAAGCCTTGCCGATCCACGGGGGCAGGGGTGGACAGTTTCCCGCCGCTCGCCCCAAGGTGGCAAGCAATAACTAGGAGATGAATCTTATGAACCTGGCTCCGCCCGAGAGCGTCGCCGGCGAACATTTCGATGTGATTATTGTGGGCTCGGGCTTCGGCTCCTCGTTCTTCCTGCATCGGCTGCTGCGCCAGCCGGGGCGGCGGGTCCTCGTCCTGGAATGGGGTCGGCATTCGACACACGACTGGCAGCTGGAGGAAGGGCGGAATTCGCCCGTCACCGACAGCGACACCTACGCCACCAACTCCGAGAAGCCTTGGAACTTCACCATCGGATTCGGCGGAGGCACCAACTGCTGGTTCGCCCAGACGCCGCGCCTGCATCCGGCGGATTTCCGGCTCGGGTCCGATCACGGCGTGGCGCAGGACTGGCCCGTCTCCTACGACGATCTCGAACCCTACTGGTGCGAGGCCGAGGAGATCATGGCGGTTTCGGGCGATCCCGACATGGCGCAGGTCATGCCGCGCTCGCGTCCCTTTCCGCAGCCGCCGCATGTGATGCCCGATCCCGACCGGCTGATGAAGGCGGCGCGGCCCGACAGCCATTTCGTGATGCCGACCGCCCGGGCCCGCATCGCCACCGAGACGCGCGCGGCCTGCTGCGCCTCGCTGCGCTGCCAGATCTGCCCGGCGGATGCGAAATTCACCGCGAACAATTCGCTCGTGCCGCTCTACGAGACGCCGGGCGTGACCCTCTGCCTCGAGACGGAGGTGCGCCGGTTCGAGGCGGCGGGCTCGTCGATCTCGGCGGCGGTGATCCGCGGCCCCGACGGGCGCGAGCATAAGGTGACGGGCGATCTCTTCGTGCTCGGCGCCAACGCGATCCACAGCCCGGCGATCCTCCTGCGCTCGGATCTGGGCGGCGGGCTGACCGGCGTGGGGCTGCACGAATCCTACGGCTGGTCGATGGAGGCCTGGCTCGACGGGGTCGACAATTTCGGCGGCAGCACCATCACGACGGGGCTCGACTTCGGCCTCTACGACGGGCCGCACCGCAAGGATCGGGGCGCGGCGCTGGTCTATTTCGAGAATCGCTGGTCGCACGGGATGCGGCTCGGGGCCGAGCGGATGCGCCAGACCCTGCCGCTCGTGATCGTGACCGAGGACCTGCCCGAGGACCGCAACCGCGTGACGCTGGATGGCGAGGGGCGGGCCTTCATCGACTATCACGGACCTTCGGATTATGCGCTGCGCGGGATGGAGCGGGCCAAGGCCGCGCTGCCCGAGCTGCTCGCGCCGCTGCCGGTCGAGAAGATCCTCGACCACGGCATCCGCGAGACGGAAAGCCACCTGCAGGGCACGCTGCGGATGGGATCCGATCCGGCCACGTCCGTGGTGGACGCGGGCCTTGTCCATCACCGGCTGCGCAATCTGGTGGTGGTGGGCACCAGCACCTTCCCCACCTGCTCGGCCGCCAACCCTTCGCTCACCGCCGCCGCGCTGTCGCTGCGCGCCGCCGACCTTCTGATCTGACGGAGCCGCCCATGAGACTGAGCCGCCGCCGCGCCCTCCAGCTGGCCGGAGCCACCGCCGCCCTCGCCGCGGCGGGGGGCTATGCGATCACCCGCCGGCCCGAGGATCTGGTCCGCGCCGTGCTCGAGCGCCATTTCGGGCCGCTCCGGATGGAGGAGGCGGAGGTCGAGGCGCTGACCGCGGCCAGCGTCGCGCAGCGCCCGTGGATCGCGCCGCCGTGGAAGCTGGCGGCGGCCTATGCCACCGCCTACCAGACCGGCCTCGAGGACCCCGCGATGGAGATGCTGCCCGACGACCGCGCCGCGCGGCTCGAACAGTTCGAGCGGCATATCCTCGGCGATGCGGTGCGGATGACCGATATCGCCATGCGGTCGGGACCGGACGAGGAGGTGAGCTTCATCGGCCCCACCGCCTGCCTCAATCCCTACGCGACCTTCGAAGTGGCCTGAGACGCTTCGGCGGGCTGCGTCGCTCCCCGCGCGGATCGGTGTCCCCGGCGGGGCGCGCGCCCCGCCGAGCGTCAGCCGATCACGAGCTCCGCGGGCCCCTCTTCCACCGTGCCGATCTCGGCCGCGGCCTCGAACCCGTGGCGGGCGAAGGTGGCGAGCACCTCGCCCACGCTGTCCGGCGCGCAGGCCACGAGGAGCCCGCCGCTCGTCTGCGGGTCGGTGAGGAGCGCCCGCTCGGGCACCGGAAAGTCTGCGGGCAGCGCGATGCCTGCGCCGTAGCTGTCCCAGTTCCGCCCCGAGGCTCCGGTGACGAAGCCCTGCGCGAGCAGGCCCCGCACCGTGGGCATGACCGGCACCCGCGCCCAGTCGATCCGGAGCCGCGCGTCTGCGCCCCGCGCCATCTCGAGCCCGTGCCCGCCGAGGCCGAAGCCGGTCACGTCGGTCAGCGCATGCACGCCCGGAAGCTCGGCCAGATCCGGCCCCGGCGTGTTGAGCCGGGTGGTGGTGGCGATCATCTCGGCATAGCCCGCGGCATCGAGGGCCTCCTTCTTCAGCGCGGCCGAGAGGATGCCGGTGCCGATGGGCTTGCCCAGCACCAGCCGGTCGCCGGGGCGTGCGCCCGCATTCAGCCGCACGCGGTCGGGATGGACGAGCCCCAGCGCCACGAGACCGTAGATCGGCTCGACCGAGTCGATCGTATGGCCGCCGGCGATCGGAATACCGGCGGCGGCACAGGCCGCAGCGCCCCCTTCGAGGATCCGGCCGATGGTTTCCTTCGAGAGGACCGAGATCGGCATGCCCACCAGCGCCAGCGCAAGGATCGGCCGCCCGCCCATCGCATAGACGTCGCTGATCGCATTCGTCGCGGCGATCCGGCCGAAGTCGTAGGGGTCGTCCACGATGGGCATGAAGAAATCGGTCGTGGCGACGAGGGCCTGCTCGTCGTTCAGCCGCCAGACGGCGGCATCGTCCGAGGTGGCGGTGCCCACCAGAAGATCGGCCGGCACCGGCAGGGCGGGCGCCGCGCGCAGAAGCTCGGCCAGCACGCCGGGCGCGATCTTGCAGCCGCAGCCGCCGCCATGGGACAGCGAGGTGAGCCTCGGTTCGCTCGCGGGTCGGTCGGTCATGGGCTCCTCCGGACATCCTGTCGCACCCTCCAGCCATGAAGCGCCGGTTGCCGGCTGTCAACTCATGCCCGGGCGCGCGCGTCTGAAGGCGCCCGGAGGCCGCCCTGCCGGCGCGGATCCGCATTTTCCTCTGCGAGATTACTTTTCGTGACCTGCAAGGACTTGATCCGCAGGGGTCTTCCCATCCATAGGAGGGGCATCGGTTTTCCCGGCAGATGCCCGCTTTCGCGCCCCGGTTTCACGGCAGGCGCGCCTGCGCTGCGTCCTGCGGAAGGACCGGCCCTCGAACGCCCCAGCACGGAAAGGATCCCGGCCCCGCATGATCGAACAGAACCTGCTCCTGATCCTCGTGACGCTGCCGTTTCTCGGCGCGCTCGTTGCGGCCAGCCTGCCCGTGAACGCGCATAATGCGGCGGCGGCGGTATCGGGGCTGGTTCTGGCGGGGGCGCTGGCGATCCTTGCGGCGCTCCATCCCGCGATCGCCGAGGGGCAGGTGTTGCGCGCGAGCCTCGACTGGGTGCCGTCGCTGGGGCTGGGGCTCGACATCCGCCTCGACGGGTTCGCCTGGATGTTCGTGACCCTCGTCGCCGCCATCGGCGGGCTCGTGGTGATCTACGCCCGCTACTACCTGTCGAAGTCCGATCCGGTGCCGCGGTTCTATTCCTTCCTCATGGCCTTCACCGGCGCCATGATGGGGATGCTCCTGTCGGGCAACATCCTCCTGCTCGTGGTCTTCTGGGAGCTGACCTCGATCCTGTCCTTCCTTCTGGTCGGCTACTGGCATCAGACGCCCGCAGCGCGCGACGGGGCGCGGACGGCGCTCGTCGTGACGGCGGCCGGCGGGCTGTGTCTGCTCGCCGCGATGCTGCTCCTGGGCCGGATCGCGGGCAGCTACGATCTCGACCGGGTTCTGGCCTCGGGAGACCTCATCCGCGCCCATGGGGCCTATCCGCTGGTGCTGGGCCTGTTCCTGCTGGGCGCCTTCACCAAATCGGCGCAGGTCCCGTTCCATTTCTGGCTGCCGGGCGCGATGGCCGCGCCGACGCCGGTCTCGGCCTATCTCCATTCGGCCACCATGGTGAAGGCGGGGGTCTTCCTGCTCATTCGCTTCACCCCGGCGCTGGGCGGCACCGAACTGTGGTTCTACGCCGTGACCGGCACGGGGATGCTCACGCTGATCGTGGGGTCGGTCGTCGCGCTCTTCCGGCACGACCTGAAAGGGCTTCTGGCCTATTCCACCATCAGCCATCTGGGCCTCATCACGGCGCTTGCGGGCATCGGCAGCTCGGGCGCGATCCTCGCGGCCATCTTCCACATCGCCAACCATGCGGTCTTCAAGGCCTCGCTCTTCATGGCCGCGGGCATCATCGACCACGAGAGCGGCACGCGCGACATGCGCCGGCTGAGCGGCCTCATGCGGCTGATGCCGGTGACGGGCACGCTCGCCATCGTGGCCGCCGCCGCCATGGCAGGCGTGCCGCTCCTGAACGGGTTCCTGTCCAAGGAGATGTTCTTCGCCGAGGCGGTGGACTGGCACAACGGCACCTGGCTCGACGACATGCTGCCCTATCTCGCGACCTTCGCGAGCGTCTTCTCGGTGGCCTATTCGCTGCGCTTCATCGCGACGGTCTTCTTCGGCCCGCCGCCGGTGGATCTGCCGAAGGTGCCGCACGAGCCGCAGCCCTGGATGCGCCGTCCGGTCGAGCTGCTGGTCGCGGTCTGCCTCGTGGTGGGGATCCTGCCGGGCCTCACCCTCGGGCCCACGCTGAACCTCGCGGCGCGGTCGGTGATGGGGCCGGACACGCCCTACACGTCGATCGCGATCTGGCACGGGATCAATGCGCCGCTCGTCATGAGCCTGGTGGCTCTGGCCCTGGGCATCCTGCTCTATGCGCTTCTCGGCAGCCGGATCGCGGCGGGGCCGGAGGGGCCGCCCCTTCTGCACCGCATCCGCGCGCAGAAGGTCTACGAATGGCTGCTCCTGCGGCTGAGCTGGACATGGCCGCGCCGGATCTACCGGATCGTGGGCACCGAGCGGCTGCAGCCGCAGCTGCGGCTGATGGTGCTGCTGGCGCTCGGCGCCGCGACCGCCGTCATGTGGGGCCATCTGGCGCCGGTCGAGCGGGCGCGCGCCACGCCGGTCAGCCTGAGCTTCGCGCTCATGTGGGCGGTGGGCGTGGCCTGTGCCGTGGGCGCGGCGTGGCAGGCGAAATATCACCGGTTCGCGGCGCTCGTGCTGCTCGGCGGCGCGGGGCTCGTGACGTGCCTCACCTTCGTCTGGTTCTCGGCGCCCGATCTGGCCGTCACCCAGCTGCTGGTCGAGATCGTGACCACGGCGCTGCTGCTGCTGGGCCTGCGCTGGCTGCCCAAGCGGCGCGAGGAGATCGCGGCCGACAGGCTCCTGCCCGCGCGGCTGCGCCGCGGGCGCGACTTCATCATCGCGGGCGTCTCGGGCGCGGGGCTCGCGGCGCTGGCCTATGTGGTGATGACCCGGCCGCTCATCCCCAACATCGGCGACTGGTTCCTGCGCAACGCCTATCACGAGGGCGGCGGCACCAATGTGGTGAACGTGATCCTCGTCGATTTCCGCGCCTTCGACACGTTCGGCGAGATCACCGTGCTCGCGGTGGTGGGGCTCACGGTCTATGCGCTCCTGCGCCGCTTCCGTCCCGCCTCCGAGAGCGCCTCGATCCCCGACGAGCAGCGCGGCGAGGAGGCCGAGGCGCTTCAGGATTACATGTTCGTGCCCTCGGTCATCATGCAGTGGATGTTCCCGGCGCTGATCGTGATGTCGGCCTATCTCTTCTTCCGCGGCCATGACCTGCCGGGCGGCGGCTTCTCGGCCGGGGTCACGCTCGCCATCGCCTTCCTGCTCCAGTATCTCGCGACGAACGTGCGCTGGATCGAGATGCGCCTGACGGTGCTGCCGATCCGCTGGATGGGGGCGGGGCTCCTCGTCGCGGGCGGGACCGGCATGGGCGCCTGGCTCTTCGGCTATCCGTTCCTGACGGCCCATGCCCGCTATGTCGAGCTGCCGCTGGTGGGCAAGGTGCCGGCCGCCACCGCGCTCGTCTTCGATCTCGGCGTCTATGCGCTGGTGATGGGGGCCACCGTCCTCATGCTGATCGCCATCGCGCACCAGACGCTGCGCTCGGCGCGACTGCGCGAGCAGGACGCCGAGGAGAAAGAGACAGAGCGGAAGGAGACGCCCTGATGGAAATCGTCCTGTCGCTCGCCATCGGCATCCTCGCCGGGTCGGGGATCTGGCTTCTCCTGCGGCCGCGCACCTTCCAGGTGATCGTGGGTCTCTGCCTCCTGTCCTATTCGGTCAATCTCTTCATCTTCTCGACGGGCCGGCTCACGCTGGCCCAGCCGCCGATCATGCCCAAGGGCGGCTTCATCGATCCGGCGCGCTATGCCGATCCGCTGCCGCAGGCGCTGGTGCTGACGGCCATCGTCATCAGCTTCGCCACTACCGCGCTCTTTCTCGTGGTGATGATGGCCTCGCGCGGGGTGACGGGCACCGACCATGTCGACGGAAAGGAGCGCGAGGAATGAGCGCTCACCATCTCATCGTTGCCCCGATCCTCATCCCGTTCGTCGCGGGGGCGCTGATGCTGCTCTACGACGACCGGCAGCGGAAGGCGAAGGTCGCGATCTCGGTCGGATCGACGGTGGCGCTTCTTCTGGTGGCGGCAGAGCTTCTGGCGGGGTCAAAGGGCAACGCGGCCTCGGGCGGCAACGACATCGGCTTCTACCTGCTCGGAGACTGGGCGGTGCCCTTCGGCATCGCGCTGGTGATCGACCGGCTCTCGGCGCTGATGCTGCTGCTGACGGCGCTGCTGGCGATCCCGACGCTGCTCTATGCCTCGGCCGGCTGGCACCGGCAGGGCAAGCACTTCCATTCGCTGTTCCAGTTCCTGCTGATGGGGCTGAACGGGGCCTTCCTGACCGGCGACCTCTTCAACCTCTTCGTCTTCTTCGAGGTGCTGCTCGCGGCCTCCTACGGGCTGCTCCTGCACGGGTCGGGGCAGCTGCGCATCCGGGCGGGGCTGCATTACATCGCGATCAATCTCGCGGCCTCGCTGCTGTTCCTGATCGGGGTCAGCCTGATCTACGGCGTGACCGGCACGCTCAACATGGCGCATCTGGCGCGGATCGTGCCGACGCTGCCCGAGGCCGACCTGCCGATCCTGCATGCCGGAGCGGCGCTTCTGGGGCTTGCATTCCTCGTGAAGGCGGGGATCTGGCCGCTCTCCTTCTGGCTGCCCACCGCCTACATGGCGGGCGCGGCTCCGGTTGCGGCCATGTTCGCCATCATGACCAAGGTGGGCGTCTATGTCATCCTGCGGGTCTCGATGCTGCTCTTCGGCCCGGCGGCCGCCGCCTCCGCGGGCTTCGGATCGGGCGTGCTGATCGCGGGCGGCATGGCCACCGTCGCCTTCGGCCTGCTGGGCGTGCTGGCCTCGCAGGGGCTCGGACGGATGACGGCCAATATGGTGCTGATCTCGTCGGGCACCGTGCTGGGCGTCGTGGGCTTCGCGCTCGCGGGCGGCGGACCCGAGATGCTGGGCGGCGCGCTCTATTATCTCGTCAGCTCGACCCTCGCCACCGGGGCGCTCTTCCTGCTCATCGAGCCGATGAGCCGCGAGGAGGGCGGCATCGCCGCCATGCTGGCCCTGACCGCCGATGCCTACGGGCTCGACGAGGCCGAGGAGGACGAGCCCGAGGTGGGTCTCGCCATCCCGGGCACGCTGACCGTGCTGGGGCTGAGCTTCGGCGCCTGTGTCCTCGCGCTGGCGGGCCTGCCGCCGCTGTCGGGCTTCATCGGCAAGATCGCGATGCTGGCCCCCCTGCTGGCCGCGCCGGGCTTCGATCCGCTCCTCGGCTGGGCCTTCCTGTCGCTCCTGTTCCTTGCGGGGTTCGCCACGCTGATCGGCCTCGTGCGGATCGGCATCCAGACCTTCTGGGCTACCGACGGCTCGGTGCCGAAGGTGCTCGCGCTCGAGATCGCGCCGGTGCTGGGGCTGATCGCGCTGCTCGTCACGCTGACCGTCCGGGCCGAGGATACGCTGCGCTACATGCAGGCCACCGCGCGCGCGCTGCACGAGCCCGCGATCTATGCCGACGGGGTCTTCGCCGCCCCGCGCGTCACCGAGGGGAGCGCCGCCCCATGAGCCGTCTTGTGCCCTATCCGCTCCTGTCGCTGGCGCTTCTCGTGATGTGGCTTCTGCTCACGCGCTTCTCGCTGGGCCATCTGATCCTCGGCAGCGGCATCGCGCTGATCGCGGGGAAGGCGATGGCCGCGCTGCAGCCCGCGCAACCGCAGATCCGGCGCTGGGGGCCGGTCTTCCGTCTCGTGGGGATCGTGAGCCTCGACATCGTCCGCTCGAATGCGGCGGTGGCGCTTCTCATCCTGAACGGCGGCCGCCACGGCGCGCGCCGGTCGGACTTCCTGCAGATCCCGCTCAGGCTGCGCTCGCAGCCCGCGCTCGCGCTGCTCGCGATCATCCTGACCGCCACGCCCGGCACCGCCTGGCTCGAGCATGATGCCGAGACGGGGGTGCTGCTCATCCATGTCTTCGACATGGTGGACGAGGAGGAATGGATCCGCCTCATCCGCGACCGCTACGAGGCCCTGCTGCTGGAGATCTTCGAATGAGCGCCACGATCCTCTCGGCCGCCCTGACCTATGCCCAGTTCCTGCTGGCTCTGGCCAGCTGTCTCGCCTGCTGGCGTCTGCTGCGCGGGCCGCGCGCGCAGGACAGGGTGCTGGCGCTCGACACGCTCTATGTGACCGCGATGCTCTTCTTCGTGGTGGCGGGGATGCGGCTCGGGACGACCTTCTTCTTCGAAGTGTCGCTGGTGATCGGCGTGCTGGGCTTCGTGGCCACCGTCTCGCTGGCGAAGTTCCTCATCCGGGGAGAGATCATCGAATGACGCATCTCGAGACCGTCCCGCTCTGGCTCGCGCTTCCGATCGCGCTGTTTCTCGTTCTCGGCAGCACGCTGACGCTTCTTGGCACGGTCGGGCTCGTGCAGCTGCGCAGCTTCTACGACCGGCTCCACGCGCCCACCCTCGGCACGAGCTGGGGCGCCGCGGGGATCATCCTCGCGGCGATCCTGCTCTTCAGCTGGATGCAGGGGCGGCCGGTGCTGCACGAGCTGGTGATCGGCGCCTTCGTGATGATCACCACGCCGGTGACGCTGATGATGCTCGGCCGCGCGGCGCTGCACCGCGACCGGGCAGAGGGCCGCGGCGGCGTGCCCGCGGCGGTGCCGCACCCCGACCCGAGCGAGGGTCCGCCGGACGTGGGCACGCTCTCTCCCGAGGATCTGGAGAGCCCGAGGCCTCCGAAAGCGCCGCCGATGGCGATTCGTTAAGGCTTTTCCTCCTTATATTCGGATCGGGTTGCCTGCCGCTTCCTGTCGGTCGATCCCGGCGTCCCTGCCGCGCGGCGGTGCGGCTGGTGCCGATAATGCCTCTCTTTGGGATGGGTCCCGCCGTCTTGATGATGCGGCACCCCGACCGCAGGGCGCAAGCGCTTCCGCCAGATTGTTCCGTCCATACCGGTGGAGCGCTCGACCTGCAGGGCCTTTGAGCGCATCTCGTATGCAGGTTCATTACGAGGATAGAGGCCCATCATGACGATCAAGCTCAAGCTCGCCGCGACGTTCCTTGCGGTCTTTCTTCTCTCAGGCATCGCCGGGCTGGTGGCGGTGCGGGATTTCAATCACATCGACGCACAGCTCACCGAGATGATCGAGAACCAGGTCCAGAACACGGTCAAGGTCCAGGAGCTGAACTCCGCGCAGCTTCGGCTGAAGGCGGCGATCCGCGAACATCTCATCACCCGCAACGAGGGGGCCATGCGCCGGCTCGAGGACGAGATGGTCGAGGCGCGGGCGCAGCAGAAGGACGCCATGGACGCGCTCGAGGCGGCGACGCTGAGCCCCGAGGGCCGCGCCCTGCTCGACGAATACACGGCCCTGCGGAAGGGCATCTCCGAGACCAACAACAAGGCGATCGAATTCTCGAAGAAGAACGATCTGGAAGGCGCGTCGAACCTCCTGCTCGACCCGGACTATCTGGCGACGCAGAAGAAGCGCGAGGAGCTGGCCGCCGCCATCGTCGCCCAGCAGCTCGAGGCGCTTGACGCGGCCGAGCGCGATGTCCAGGCGGGCATGGACCAGGCGAAGAAAGTGCTGATCGGCCTTCTGGCGCTTGCGGGCGTGGTGGGGATTGCGGCTGCCGTCTGGATCACCATGAGCATTGCCGGCGGCCTGCGCCGGGCGCTCGACCTGTCGAAACGCGTGGCGGCCGGCGACCTGAGCGCCCAGGCGGATGCCCGCGGCCGCGACGAGATCGCCGAACTTCTCAAGTCGAACAACCTCATGGTGGAGAAGCTGCGCGAAGTGGTGGGCGGCGTCTCGTCGGTGGCCCGTCAGGTCTCCTCGGGCAGCGGTGAGATGGCCGCGACCTCCGAACAGCTGAGCCAGGGCGCGAGCGAGCAGGCTTCGGCCACCGAAGAAGCCTCGGCCTCGGTCGAGCAGATGGCCGCGAACATCAAGCAGGCCGCCGACAATGCGATGCAGACCGAACGCATCGCCTCGAAGGCGGCAGAGGATGCCCGCGCCTCGGGGGCTGCCGTGGAAGAGGCGGTGGGTGCCATGCGGTCGATCGCCGACAAGATCATGATGGTGCAGGAGATCGCGCGCCAGACCGACCTTCTCGCCCTCAATGCGGCCGTCGAGGCGGCGCGGGCCGGCGAGCACGGGCGGGGCTTCGCGGTCGTGGCCTCCGAAGTGCGCAAGCTGGCCGAACGCAGCCAGGCCGCCGCGGCCGAGATCTCGCAGCTCTCGGCGGGCACCGTCCGGGCGGCGACCGGCGCCGGCGAGATGCTGAACCAGCTCGTGCCCGACATCGAGAACACCTCGCGGCTCGTGACCGACATCTCGGTGGCCTCGCGGGAACTGGCGGCCGGGGCGCAGCAGGTGGCGACGGCGATCCAGCAGCTCGACAAGGTGACCCAGCAGAACAGCTCGGCCTCCCAGCAGCTGGCCGGCGGCGCCAACGAACTGTCGGGCCAGGCGGAGCAGCTCGAGACGACCGTGTCCTTCTTCCGCCTCTCCGAGGCCGCCCCGGCCCCTGCCGCGCCGCAGCTGCGCATCGTCGAGGGCGGGCGGAAGACCCCCGCCGCGGTGGCGGCTCCGAGCCCCGCGAAGGTGACCCCGGGCGGGTTCAGCTTCAGCCTCGACGGGTCGGACGACGATCTCGACCGGGCCTTCCAGCGTCAGGGCCGCTGATTCTGCGACCGGCCGTCCCCTGCGGGGCGGCCGGTCAGTCCTTCTCCGTCGGCACCGGCTTGGGGGCCGCCTGACCGTCCGTCTCGCCGAGCGGCGGCCATGTCATTCCATGACGGGCCATGTAGGGGCCGAAATAGTCCCGGAAGGCCTGGAAACTGTCGGCGAGCTTCAGGAACTCCTCGCGGTCCATCACCAGCACCTTCGTATCCTCGGCCGCACGCACGCTGGTCTGCCGCCGTGTCGCCCCGAGGATCAGCCGCTCGCCGAAATGGCCGCCGGGCCCGATGGTGCGGACCTGCGGCAGGCCGGTTTCGGGATCGGTCCGCGTCATCTCCACCGCGCCGGTGACCACCGTATAGAACCCGTCCGAGCGGTTGCCCGCCTCGTAGATCACGTCGCCCGCGCGGTAGCGGACATAGCGGGTCGGCGGCACGCTGCGCGTATGCAGCTGCACGACGCTGCGCGGGCTGATCCCGTCCATGAACCAGTTCAGAAGCACGAAGATCCGCGTGGTGAGGCCGGGCAGGAAGGCCAGGTAGTAGAAGCGCCACAGGAGCCAGGCCGGAAAGCCCTTCAGCTCCAGGCCGAAGACCTGCGCCACGCCCTTGCGCGCGCCCAGCGAGGCAAGCGCCCCCTTCGAGCGATAGTCGAACGGCTGCGGCGTGCCGCCCGTGAGGGTGGAGGCGATGTTCTCGGCCAGCTGCTCGGCCTCACGCACCGCGAATTGCGCGGTGGGAGGCGCATAGTCCCGCGGCCCCTGCGGCGCGTCCTTCAGCGCGATCAGCGCGCAGTCTCCGAGCGCCCAGACGTCGCTCCGTCCCTTCACCGCCAGCGTTCGGTCGACCGAGATCCGCCCGCGCTCGGACGGCAGCCCCATGCGGCGGACGACGGGCGAGGGGGCATTGCCGATGGTGGCCACGATGGTGCGGGTGTCGATCACCTCGCCGGTCGTGGTCACGAGCTGCGTCCCCGTGGCGCTCGCCACGCCGGTGCCGAGCTTGACCTCGATCCCGCGCTCCCGCAGCGTGCGCGTCGCATAATCGGCCAGCCCCGGAGACATCTCGCCCAGGATCCGGTCGGCGAACTCGACGACGATCATCCGCACCTCGGACGGAGCGATGTCGGGATAGAACTTCAGCGAGCGGTCGATCAGATCCTTCATCTCGCCCGCGGTCTCGATCCCCGAGAAGCCGCCGCCCACCACGCAGAAGGTCAGGGCGCCGCGCTTGACCTCGGGCAGGCGGGTGATCTGGGCATGTTCGAGCTGGCCGATCACATGGGCGCGCAGGCGGCGGGCATCCTCGAGCGTGCGCATGGTGAGGGCATGTTCCTCGAGCCCCGGCATCTTCGACAGATCGGCCGCCTGTCCCAGCGCGATCACCAGATGATCGTAGCCGATCTCGGTCGGGCGGCGCTGGACGCCCTGAAAGACCGTGACGAGGCGGCGGTCGAAATCGACGCTGTCGACGGTGGCCTTGCGGACGAAGACATCGCGCAGCAGGAAGCGCAGCGGCGAGACCGCATGGGCGGGCGTGATGGAGCCCGCGCCCACCTCGGGCAGAAGGGGCTGGAAGACGAAATAGTTCTCGGCATTGACGAGCTCGATCTCGGCGGCCCTGCCGAGCCGGCGCTTGAGGGCGCGGGCGGCATACATGCCTCCGAAGCCCCCGCCCAAGACCACGATCCGTGACGTCACGACGATTCTCCCGGTTGCGGGCCCCACCATAGCCGCTGGATCCTTGCGTGCCAGTAACTGCGCCTCCGAAAGCGACGGAGGCGAGGGTCCATGCCGTCGCAGCCGTGCCGGAGCACGGCCCGGGGCCGCGCAGGCCGGCGCCGCGCAGGGCCGCTGCCGCGGATCGGGCCCGGAGCGGAAAAGGGAGGCAGTCCGGTCCTGCGCCGCCGCCGCGGGCCGCGGCAAAATGTCCGTGCCGCAGGGCGGCACCGGGGGCCTGCCTCCGCCGTTGGACGGCTATACTCCCCCGGGACATCCGACGAAAGGCTGTCCCCCGCTTGTTGACGAGGTGCCGCGATGCCGAGTGAAGGCCTGTCCGGTCTGCCGATGCAGACCCCGCGATCCGCCGGAGGGGCGCGTCCCGCCGCACAGGCCGCCGCGCCGCATCCGATGGTGCCGCAGCCGCCCGACCACTGGCTGACCGACGCCGAGGTGCCGCCGGCGCTCCGCGTGGCCGAGGCGCTCGTGGCCTATCTGGCGCAGGGGCTCGCGCGCTACCGGGCGCTGGTGACGCTGGCCTCCGCCGCACCGCCGGCCCCGCCGCCCGACCGGATGCTCATCACCGTCGCCCCCGCCGGCCCGCGCGAGCTGCGCCTCGTGCTGTTTCTGCCGGGGCAGGATTCGCTCCGTCTCGACCTGATCGATCTCGGCATCTACCGGCTGCTCGGCTCGGGCCTGCCGATGGAGGGCGGGGGGCTGCGGCTGATCCCGATCCCGGCCTTCTCGCGCCTGCAGGCCGAGGGCGCGCTGCTGCGCAAGGATGTCGTCTACCGCATCGCCCCCCTCGACGCGCTGCCCGACGACAACGAGGCGATGGGCGGCTGACCCCCGGCTGCTTTCATTCTGGCGCAAATATCCCGCGGGGGCGCGGGGGCGCGGGGGCGCGAAGCCCCCGCTCTTCCGCCTCCATCCCCGATCCACCCGTCAGCCGCGCGCGGCCCGGGCCGCCTCCTGCAGGGCGAGGAAGGCCGCATAGCGGCGGTCGTGCAGCGCGGCGATAGCGCCCCCGGCGGGCTCGTAGTGCGCGGCCGTGCGCGACATGCGCTGCATGGCGGCCGTCATGTCGGGCTCGTGCCCGGCCGCCACCGCGCCGAGGATGGCCGAGCCGAGCAGCACCGGCTCCGCCACGGCGCTCGCCAGCACGGGCTTGCCCGTCGCATCGGCCAGCAGCTGGCGCACCATGTCGAGCTGGCCCGCACCGCCCGAGATGGCGATCCGCTCGACCGGGGCGCCCGCGCGCTCCTGCGCCTCGAGGATCTGGCGCAGCCCGTAGGCGATGCCGCAGATCCCCGCCACATAGAGCGACACGAGGCTCGGCAGGTCGCGCTCCATCCCGAGGCCCGCGATCACCGCCCGCGCATGGGGATCGGCGAAGGGCGCGCGGTTGCCGAGGAACTCGGGCACCACATGCAGCCCCTCGGCGCGGGTGGCCACCTCTGACAGATCCGCGAGCCCCTCGGCGGCCAGCCGGGCCAGATGGACGGGCAGCGCCTCGCCCTGGGCCTCCGCGGCGCAGGCGGCCTCGGCCGCGGCGGGGTGGAAGGACACAAGCTGCTCGATCGCCGCGCCCGCGGCCGACTGGCCGCCCTCGTTCAGCCACATGCCGGGCACCATGGCCGAGCGGTAGGGGCCCCAGACGCCCGGCACGAAGACCGGCTCGCGCGTGGTGGTCATGGTGCAGGAGGAGGTGCCGAACACATAGGCCAGATCGCGCTCGGGCGTGCCCTCGGCGCCCACGGTGCCGATCCCGCCGGCATGGGCGTCGATCAGCCCCGCGCCCACCGGCGTGCCGGGACGAAGGCCGAGCTCCGCCGCAGCCTCGGCCGTCAGCCCTTGGCCCAACGGCGTGCCGGGCTCCACCACCCGGGCGCCGATCCGCACGAAGCCCTCGTCCGCCAGCACCCCGAGCCCCACCTGCCGGAAATAGCCCGCGTCCCAGCGGTGCTCATGCGCGAGATAGGTCCATTTGCAGGTGACGGTGCAGGTCGAGCGCGCCAGATCCCCCGTCGCCCGCCAGCCGAGATAATCAGCGAGATCGAAGAACTGCCAGGCGCGGGCGAAGATCTGGGGCCGGTTCTCGGCCAGCCACAGAAGCTTCGGCGTCTCCATCTCGGGCGAGATGCGGCCGCCCACATAGCGCAGCACCTCGTGGCCCTGCGCATTGATCCGCTCGGCCTGCGCCACGGCGCGGTGATCCATCCAGACGATGATGTTGCGCTCGGGATCCTCGGAAGGCCCGACCGGCAGCGGCGCGCCGCCCTCGCCCACCACGACGAGCGAGCAGGTGGCGTCGAAGCCCACGCCGCCCACCGCCTCGGGCGGCAGCCCCGCCTCGGCCAGCGCCGCGCGGGTCGCGCGGCAGACCGCGTGCCAGATGTCGCGGCTCGACTGCTCGACCATCGCGCCCGGCGCGCGCCAGATCGCGATGTCGCATTTCGCCGTGGCGAGCATCCGGCCCGCGCGGTCGAACAGGCCCGCGCGTGCACTGCCGGTGCCGACGTCGATGCCGAGAAGCACGTCACCGGCGCCGGGCGCGGGACGGGAGGGATCCTGGGTCATGGAGGGGCCTTTCGCGGAAGGCGCGCCGGGGCCGGGCGGCGCCCCGCCGAAGGGGGCCGCCCGGAGGCGCGGGTCAGATGTCGACGCTGTGCGGCAGGATCACGAGGTCGCGGATCACGACGCCCTTCGGGCGCGAGAGCATGAAGAGCACGGCCTCGGCCACTTCCTTCGGCTGCATGAGCGAGCCATTGGCCAGCGCCTCCTCCATCTTGGCCTTGGGCCAGTCGTCGAGGAGCGCCGTCACCACCGGGCCGGGCAGCACCGCGCCCACGCGCACGCCGTGCGGCGCGACCTGACGGCGGGTGGAATGGACGAAGGCCTGCACCGCGAATTTCGAGGCGGTGTAGATCGGCTCCCAGACCACCGGCACCACGCCCGCGACCGAGCTCGTGAAGAGGATGTCGCCGCTCTTGCGCTCGATCATGTAGGGCAGGACGGCATGGACCGAGCGGAAGGCCGCGTTGATGTTGAGGTTCAGCATCCGGTCCCAGGCGTCGGGATCGCCCTCGGCCACCTGCCCGCCGATATAGGCGCCCGCATTGGCGTGAAAGATGTCGAGCGCGCCCGCCAGCTCGAGAATGCGCGGCAGCATCCCCGAGACCTGCGGCCCGTCGAGCAGATCGACGACGAGCGGCAGGGCGCGCGGCCCGATCTCGGCGCAGAGCGCCTTGAGCCGGTCCTCGGCGCGGTCGATCAGCACCACCGTGGCGCCTTCCGCCACGAGGGTGCGCGCGCATTCCAGCCCGATTCCCGAGGCCGCGCCGGTGATGGCGGCCACCTTTCCTTGCATGAGCTCTGCCATGATGGGTCCTTTCTAGGCGCGTCCGTGGCTGACCCGGCTCTGGCGGGCGAGCGAGTCCACGATGACGGCAATGGCCAGCACGCCGCCGGTGATCATGTAGCGGAGCGACGAGCTGAGGTTGAGAAGCGTGAGGCCGTTCGAGATCGCCTGGATGACGAGGATCCCGAGCAGGGCGGAATAGGCGCTGCCCCGGCCGCCGAAGAGGCTGGTGCCGCCGATCACGGCCGCGGCGATGGCATTAAGGTTCACGTCGCCGGTGCCGGCCTGCTGGCTCGAGGAGGCGAGCCGGGCCGAGGCGAGGATGCCGCCGAGGGCCGCCAGCGTCGAGCAGAGCATGAAGGCCGAGACATTGACCCGGCGCACATCGATGCCCGAGCGGCGCGCGGCCTCGGCATTGCCGCCCACGGCGAACATCGAGCGGCCCCATTGGGTGCGCGTCAGCCCGTAGTTCATCGCCAGCACGAGCGCCACGAACAGGCCGAACATCCACGGGATGCCGCGGCCGAGGTTCAGGTAATAGGCCGCGTAGAGAAGCGCTGCGGTCAGGACGAGGGCCTTGACCAGAAGGACGCTCAGCCCCGGCGAGGAGAGGTTCGCCGCCCGGCGCCGCGCCATGGTGCGCAGCCCCGTATGGACGAGGATCGCCCCCGGCAGCAGCGCCAAGAGGTAGGAGAGCCAGTCCGGCATGACGTAGATCTGCCCGAACCGCACCAGCACCGAGGCATAGGGCAGGTTGATCGAGCCGGTGGGCCCGAGGATGTAGAGCTGCAGCCCCAGCAGCGCGAGGAGCCCAGCGAGGGTCGAGACGAAGCTCGGCATCCCGAAGCGGTTCAGGAGCACGCCGTAGAGCAGCCCCACCAGCGCCCCGAAGCCGAGCGCCACCGCGATGGCCGCGGGCAGCGGCCAGCCCATGTTGACCCAGAGCACCCCGATCATCGCCGAGGCGAGGCCGCTCATCGAGCCCACGGAGAGGTCGATCTGGCCCAGCATCAGCACGCAGACGATGCCGAGCGAGATGAAGCCCACCGTGGCCGCGTCGAAGAGCAGGTTCACGAGGTTGTTCGGCGCGAGGAACACCGGGTTCAGCGTCGAGAAGACGGTCGAGATCACCACGAGCCCCACGAGCACCGGCAGCATGCCGAGATCGCCCGAGCGCACGCGGTCGAAGAAGGCGCGCGCGGCGCCGAGAAGCCCCTCATCGTGGCGCAGCCGGCTGTCGCCGCGGTCGAGCGCCTCGGGTTTCGGATCCATGGTCACTCCTGGGCCTCCTGCTGCTTGCGGGCCTGACGGCGCGAGACGGAGTTTTCGGTCGCGCCGGTGATGGCGGCGACCAGCTCGTTATTCGACGTGTCGGCGGGGAAGGTGCCGTTGTTGCGCCCGAGCCGGAGCACGACGATCCGGTCGGCCACGGCGCGCACATCCTCCATGTTGTGGCTGATGATGATGACGCCGAGCCCGCGGTCGCGGACGCGCTCGATCAGGTTCAGCACCTCGGCCGTCTGCGCCACGCCGAGCGCAGCGGTGGGCTCGTCGAGCATGATGATCTTGGGATCGAGCAGCAGCGAGCGCGCGATGGCCACGGTCTGGCGCTGCCCGCCCGAGAGCGAGGCGATGGGCTCGCGCACCGAGGGGATGCGGGCCGCCAGCTCGCGCAGGAGCGTCCAGGCGCGGACCTCCATCCCCACCTCGTCCAGCCGCCAGGGTGACAGCTCGTGGCCGAGGAAGAGGTTCGCCACCACGTCGAGATTCTCGCAGAGCGCGAGATCCTGGAACACGGTCGCGATCCCGAGGTCGAGCGCCTTGCTCGGACTGTCGAGCGTGACGGGCCTGCCCATGAATTCGATGGTGCCCGAGGTCGGCTGATGGACCCCCGCCAGCACCTTGACCAGCGTGGACTTGCCCGCGCCGTTGTCGCCCACCAGCGCCACCACCTCGCCCGGATGGATGTCGAGCTCGATGTCGGCGAGCGCCGAGACGGCGCCGAACTGCTTCGAGACGCCGCGGAGCCGCAGGATGGGCTGGCCGCGCTGCTCGGCGGAGATCAGGGTCATCGCGATCTGCCTTTCTGGAAGGGGGCGCCCGTCCGCAGGGGACGGGCGCCCGGGGGGCTCACTGGATGCCGAGCTTGGCGCAGCCTTCGGCATATTCGCCGGTGCAGACTTCCGCCGCGGTCTGGATGCCCTTGTCGAAGATCTCGGCCTTGATGTTCTCGGCCGTCACCACCGCAGGCACGAAGAGCTCGGCCGGCGTGTCGTAGAGGGTGGTCTTGGCCTCGGGGGTTTCGCCCTTGAGGAAGGTCACGACCACCTTCGCCGCGGCCTCGGCCACGATCTCGGAAGGTTTCGAGATGGTGTTGTACTGGTCGCCCGAGATGATGAGCTGCAGCGCCGCGATGGTGGCGTCGTTGCCGGTGACCGGCGGAACCGGATCCACGCCCGCCGCCTTGAAGGCCGCGATGGCGCCGCCGGCGGTGCCGTCATTGGCCGCGACCACGCCCTTGATCTCGTCGCCGAAGCGGGTGATCTGGCCCGCGGCCCATTCCTGCGCCTTCGGCGGAGCCCAGTCCGGCGTGTCGAACTCGGCCAGCGTCTTGTAGCTCGAGGCGTCGAGCGCCGCGTCGATCCCGTCGCGAATGAGGCCCGCGGCCGCATCGGTGGGCGAGCCGTTGATCTGCAGGACGCCCGCGCCGTCCGGCACGCCGGTGGCCTTCAGATGATCGACGAGCGACTGGGCGATGGCCTGGCCGATGCCCTTGTTGTCGAAGGAGACGTAGTAATCCGCGGGCGTGGCCGGGATCGGCCGGTCATAGGCGATCACCTTCACATCCTGCGAATGGGCGATCTCGACCATCGAAGCGGCGGCGGCCGAATCGACCGGATCGAGCACGACGATCTTGGCGCCCTGCGCGATCACCGAGTTGAACTGCTGCTGCTGGAGCGCCACGTCGCCGTTGGCGTTCTGGTAGATCACCGTGCAGTCGGCGCAGAGCTCGCCCATCGACTTCTGGAAGCCGGGGAAGTCGTGCTCCTCGTAGCGGGTGGATGCCTGGTCGGGCATCAGGAAGGCCACGGTGGCGGCCTCCTGCGCGGAAGCGGCGGCGCCGAAAAGGGCGGCCACGAGGCCCGAGGCCGCAGCCAGGGCGAAGGTTCTGCTGGTCATGTCTCTCCTCCACATGTCAGGCGCCTCCGGGCCGACCGGGATGGAGACAGCACCGCGCCCGCCGTCGCGGGTCGCAGGGCGGCGTGGGGCCGCAGATCCTCTCCTCCCTCCGCCGCCGGACAGGCTGGCGCTATCGATTGCGCAACCATGCTCAATCGATGTAGCATGATTGTTACGAGGCACGGGCGATGTCAAGATGCTCTCTAGGGGAGGAGCGGGAGTGGTCGAGAAGGGCAAGCCGGAACCGGGATCGCGGAATGCGGCCCGCCGCACAACGATTTACGATCTGGCGGCACTGGCCGAGACCTCGGCCAGCGCGGTCTCGGCGGTGCTGAACGGGACATGGAAGAAGCGGCGGATCAGCGAGCGGCTGGCCGAGCGCATCCTGCGAGTCGCCGAGGAGCAGGGCTATTCGGTCAATCTGCAGGCCAGCGTCCTGCGGCGCGAGAAGTCGAACATCGTGGGCATGATCATGCCGAAATACGACAACCGCTATTTCGGCGCCATCGCCGAGCGGTTCGAGGCGCGGGCCCGGGCGCAGGGGCTGTTTCCGGTCATCACCTGCACCCAGCGCGACCCGGAGCTGGAGTTCGAGGCCGCGCGCGAGATGATCTCCTATCAGGTGGAATGCCTGATCGCGACGGGCGCCACCGACCCCGACCGGATCAGCGACTTCTGCGCGGCGGCCGGGGTGCAGGCGATCAATCTCGACCTGCCGGGCGGGCGGGCGCCCTCGGTCGTGTCGGACAATTTCGGCGGCGCGCGCGATCTCGCGCATCTGCTTCTCGAGCGCGCCCCGCACGAGGCCCTGCTCTTCATCGGCGGGCGCCCGTCGGATCACAACACGGCCGAGCGGATCCGGGGCTTCCGCGCCGCCCATGCCGACCGCGGCATCCCGCTGCCCGAGAGCGCGATCCTCGCCTGCGGCTATGCGGCCGAGAAGGCCGAGGCCGCGCTCGAGGCGCGGGCGGGCGACCTGCCGCGCGGCCTCTTCGTCAATTCCACCATCACGCTCGAAGGGGTGGTCCGCTGGCTGCGCCGCCAGTCGCCGCCGGCGCCGGTCGAGATCGGCACCTTCGACTGGGACCCGTTCGCGGCGCTGCTGCCCGACTGCGTGGGCATGGTCGAGCAGGATGTGGCGGGGATGCTGGAAGAGGTCTTCCGCCTGATCGGCCATGCGCCGGACGCGGGGCTGCGGATCGAGGTGCCGACGATCCTGCGCCGCCACCTCTGACCGCCGGGCTGCCCTCGCTCCGGGCCGAGTGACCGATCCACGCGCCCCCCGCGTCAGGGGGCAGGGCAATTGCCGGCTGTCCCGAGGCCTCAGCCGCGTCGGTTCTCCATCACCGTCTTCAGGACGAGGATCACCAGCGCCAGAAGCGTGAGGGTGGTGGCCGCGGCGAAGGCGCCCGCCACGTTCAGGTCGTTGAAGAGGAGGTCGATCTGCAGCGGCAGCGTGTTGGTCTGGCCGCGCACGTTGCCCGAGACGACCGACACCCCGCCATATTCGCCCACCGCCCGCGCGGTGCAGAGGATCGCGCCGTAGAGAAGCGCCCAGCGGATGTTCGGCAGCGTCACCCGGCGGAACACCTGCCAGCCCGAGGCGCCGAGGGTCAGCGCCGCCTGCTCCTGCTCGGACCCCTGGGCCTGCATCAGGGGCAGCACCTCGCGCACGACGAAGGGCGAGGTCACGAAGAGCGTGACCAGCACGATGCCGGGCAGGGCGAAGAGGATCTGGATGTCGTGCGACAGCAGCGTCGGGCCCAGAAGCCCCTGCCGGCCATAGAGCAGCAGGTAGCAGATGCCCGCGATGATGGGCGAGATCGAGAAGGGGATCTCGATCAGCGTGAGCAGCGTCTTGCGCCCGACGAAGCGGAAGCGCGCGATGGCCCAGGCGGCGGCGATGCCGAAGGCCACGTTCACCGGCACCACGATGACGGCGACCAGCGTCGTGAGCCCGATCGCATGCAGCGTGTCGGGCGCGAGGATGTTCTGGGCGAAGAGACGCCAGCCCTCGGCGAAGGCGCGGTGGAAGATGAAGGCCATCGGCACCACGACCATGAAGAGGGTCAGAAGCAGCGCGGCCCCGATCAGAAGGCGCGGCCCGAGCCGGCTTGCCCGTGGGGCGAGCGCGCCGGGGGCGGTGAGGGCGGCCGTGCTCATGCCTGTTTCCCCTTGTAGCGCAGGGCCCGCGCCTGCAGCAGGTTCGAGGCCCCGAGCAGCACCAGCGCGATGGCCAGGAGTGTGAGGGCGATCACCGCCGCGCCGTTGTAATCGTATTCCTCGAGCCGGATCACCGCGAGGAGCGAGGCGATCTCGGTCTTCATGGGCAGGTTGCCCGCGATGAAGACCACGGCGCCGAACTCGCCCAGCGAGCGGGCGAAGGAGAGGGTGACCCCCACCAGCAGCGCGGGCGCGATGGCGGGCAGGATCACCCGGCGGAAGATGGTGAAGGGGTGGGCGCCCAGCGTCACCGCCGCCTGCTCGAACTGCGGGTCGAGATCCTCGAGCACCGGCTGGACGGTGCGGATCACGAAGGGGATCGAGGTGAAGGACATGGCCGCGGCCACGCCCCAGATCGTGTAGACCACCTGAATGCCCATGGGCTCGAGGATCGCGCCATACCAGCCGCTCGCGGCGAAGAGCGCCGAGAGCGACAGGCCCGCGACCGCGGTCGGCAGCGCGAAGGGGATGTCCACCATCGCGTCGAGGAACCGCTTGCCCGGAAAATCGTAGCGCACCAGCACCCAGGCCATGAGGAGCCCGTAGAGCGTGTTGACCACCGTGGCGATGCCCGCGGCCAGCAGCGTCAGCCGCAGCGCGGCCAACGTGCGCGGCGCGGTGACGATGGCCCAGAAGCGGGCGGGGCCGATGTCGGCCCCCTTCAGCACCAGCGCCACCACGGGCAGCAGCACGATGACGCCCAGATAGGTCAGCACCATGCCCATGGTCAGGCCGAAGCCGGGCAGGACCCGTTTCGACCGGCGGGCCGGGCCGGGTGCGGTGCGCGCGATCATTGGTTCACGAAGACCGTGTCGAGGATGCCGCCCTCGGCGAAATGCTCGGCCTTGATCTTCTCCCAGCCGCCGAAGGTCTCGTCGACATCGACGAGCTTCACCTCGGGGAAGTTCGCGGCGAAGGCGGCCTGTGCCGTCTCGTCATGCACCCGGTAGAAATGTTCGGCGAGGATCTTCTGCCCCTCGGGCGCATAGAGGAAGTCGAGATAGGCCTTGGAGACCTCGGCCGAGCCGTTGCGCTCGGCATTCTCGGTCACGATGGCGACCGGGAACTCGGAATAGAGCGAGAGCGAGGGCGTGACCCGCTCGAGGCCCTGATCGGCATATTGCGCGGCGATCCCGCCCGTCTCGGCCTCGAAGGTGATGAGCACGTCGCCGATGCCCTTCTCGGCGAAGGTCACGGTGGCCGCGCGGCCGCCCTGATCGAAGACGGGCACATTGGCGAAGAGCTGCTTCACGAACTCCTGCGCCTTGGCCTGATCGCCGCCGTTCGCCTCCAGCGCGTAGGCATAGGCCGCGAGATAGGTGTAGCGCGCATTGCCGCTGGTCTTGGGGTTCGGGAAGATGACCTCGACGCCTTCCTTCACCAGATCGTCCCAGTCCTCGATCCCCTTGGGATTGTCCTTTCGCACGAGGAAGGCCGGCAGCGAGTAATAGGGCGAGGCGGCGTTCGGGAAGGCCTCGCGCCAGTTTTCGTCCACCATGCCGGCCTCGGCCAGCACGTCGATGTCCGTCACCTGATTGAAGGTGACCACATCCGCCGGCAGCCCCTCCAGGATGGCGCGCGCCTGCTTGGACGAGCCGCCGTGCGACTGGTCGATGGTGACGTCGCGGCCGGTGTCGGCCTTCCATTTCTCGGCGAAGGCGGGGTTGATCGCCTCGAACAGCTCGCGGGCGATGTCGTAGGAGACGTTCAGGATCTTGTCCTGCGCGGCGGCAGGGGCGGCGAGGCCGAGGGCCAGGATCGCGGCGAGGATGGGGCTTTTCACAGGTGGGACTCCTTCAGGATCGGTCGGTCGGCGGAGGGGGCGGCCGCGGCAGCGGCCTCGCCTCCGATGTGGGTCTGGCCGGGGAAGATCTGGCCGGCCTGCACCTCGAGCCGGACGGTCTGGCCGGGGGCGAGGCCGCTGGCGGTGCGGCGCGGCACCTCGGCCTCGGCGCGGCAGCCCGCGGGGCCTTCGAGCCCGATCCGCAGCAGCGCGCCCGTCGAGGAGACATCGGTCACGCGGAACGTGCCCTCGGGATCCGGCACGGGCCGCAGGTCGGCCGGACGCAGGAAGAGCGTGGCGGGGCCGTCGGCCATGGCGCGGCGGGGCAGCAGGCTCGTGTCGAGGCCCGCGGCGATGGCGCGGCCCGCGCGCAGCGCGACCGGAATCTCGACCGTGAGGCCCAGGAAGCGCGCGACGAAGGGGGTGGCCGGATGGTCGTAGATCTCGTCGGCGTGCCCGATCTGCTCGATCCGGCCCGCGCCCATGATGACCACGCGGTCGGCCAGCTCGAAGGCCTCCTCCTGATCGTGGGTGACGAAGATCGTGGTGGTGCCGGTCGCGTCATGCACCTCGCGCAGCCAGCGGCGCAGGTCGCGGCGGACCTGCGCATCGAGCGCGCCGAAGGGCTCGTCCAGAAGCAGGATCTCGGGGTCGATGGCCAGAGCCCGCCCCAGCGCCACGCGCTGGCGCTGCCCGCCCGACAGCTCGCCCGGATAGCGGTCGGCCAGCTGCGCGATCTGGAGGAAATGCAGCAGCTCCTCGACCCGCGCCCTGATCTTCGCGGCGGAGGGGCGCTGCGCCCGGGGCAGCACCGTCAGGCCGAAGGCCACGTTGTCGGCCACCTTCATGTGCGGGAACAGGGCGTAATGCTGGAAGACGAAGCCCGTCCGCCGCTCCTGCGCCTTCCGGGCCAGCCAGTCCTGCCCGTTCACGGCAAGCCCGCCCGCGTCGGGCCAGTCGAGGCCCGCGATGATCTTCAGAAGCGTGGTCTTCCCGCTGCCCGAGGGCCCGAGCAGCGCGATCAGCTCGCCCTTGCGCACCTCGAGGTCGATGCCGCGCAGCACCTCGACCGGGCCGAACCGGCGGATCAGATGCGAGATGGTCATGGTCATGGGGCGTTCTCCCGACTCTGGCTGGTGCGAGGCAAACGGCCTCCGAAAGATGGGTTTACCGGAACGAACTTTATCCCTTTTAGCTCCCATTCAGAATATTGTTCTGGAAACAGGGGGGTCAACTTCGTCATACCGTGAACATTGTTCTGCTCTGGCTATCACGGCCCGGCCATCTCTCCAAGCCCCGGACCCGCGAAATGCACGCATCCCGCCGGCCGTCGCGCGGGTGCAACGGCAGGCGGGCCGGCCCGGGTCCCGCCCCTTCGGGTGCAAAAGGTCGCGGATCTGCCCCGGCCCGCGTTGTAAACCGCTTTACTGGGGCGGCGCGTGCATCCTACTCTGTCCGCCAGCCTGCGCAGGGGACATGCCATGACCGACCTTCTCACCGATGTGGTCGCGCTGACACGCGCGCTGATCGGCTTCGACACGATCAACCCGCCCGGCCGCGAGGCTCCGGCCATGCGCTTCTGTCAGGAGCTGCTGGAACGCGCGGGCTTCGCCTGCCGCCTGATCGATCACGGCAAGGACCGCGCGAGCCTGATCGCCGTGCGCGGCCCGGGCGGCGGGCTCTGCTTCAGCGGCCATCTCGACACGGTGCCGCTCGGCCGCGCGCCCTGGAGCAGGGAGGCCCATGGCGGCGCGGTCGAGGGCGACCGGCTCTACGGGCGGGGCAGCAGCGACATGAAGGGCGGCGTTGCAGCCTTCCTCGTGGCGGCGGCGCGGAGCGGGGCACCGGTGACGGTGCTGCTGACAGCGGGCGAGGAGACGGGCTGCGACGGGGCGCGCTGGCTGGCCGAAGCGGGTCTCCTGCCGCGGGTGCGGGCGATGATCGTGGGCGAGTCGACCGGGAACCGGCCGCTGGCGGGCCACAAGGGCGCGCTCTGGCTGAAGCTCTCGACCGAGGGGCGCACCGCGCATGGGGCGGCCCCGCATCTCGGGATCAACGCCATCGGTCTCATGGCGCCGACGCTCGCCCGGCTGACGGGCTGGCAGCCCGCGGCGCATCATCCCCGGATGGGGCGGGCCACGGCGAACCTCGGCACGATCCGCGCGGGCATCAACGTCAATTCCGTGCCCGACCTCTGCGAACTGACCGTCGATCTGCGCTCGGTCGAGGGGGTGGATCATGCGGCGCTGGCGGCCGAGGCGCGGGGCCTCTGCGATCCGGCTGTCCGGGTCGAGACGCTGCTCGACCTGCCCGCGGTCTGGACCGAGCCGGAGGATCCGTGGTTCGCGTGCGCGGCAGCGCAGGTGCGGGCCGTGACCGGCCCTGCGGAGGGGCCGGACTGCGCCACCTATTTCACCGACGCCTCGATCCTGAAGCCCGCGATGGGCGACCCGGCGGTGATGATCCTCGGGCCGGGCTCGGTCGACCAGCCGCACGGCACGGACGAACATGTCCTTGTCTCGCGGCTGGCCGAGGCGGTGGAGATCTATGCCGCGCTGATCGCGGCGGGCGGATAGGCCGCCTCGTGGAAGTCGATCTCGAGCCGCTGCACATGGCCGAAGGTGCGCACGGCCGCATCGCGCTCGGCCGGGGTCATGGCCTCTCCCAGCGCGTCGAGCCGGTCACGCAGCCAGTGCGCCTGCGCGGCAAAGCCCGGCGCCGCATGCATCTCGATCCAGTCTCGCACCATCGGATCGCTCATCGGCGCGGAGGCCACGGCGCTGCACCATGTCCAGTACATCCATTCGGCCGCGAACATGGATGTGACGATGCCGCCGAAATCGCCGTCGCGGGCGATGGCGAGCATCCCCTCGCGGAAGGCCGCGACCTTCGGATCGGCCTGCAGGGCCGGATCCGGCGCGATCCCGCGCCGGGCGAAGGCCGCCTCGAAATAGGGCATCTGTTCATTGGCTAGCGCATCGAGAGAGCCGATCAGCTTGCGCCTGTCGCCCATCTCGGTGGCCTTGGCCACCGCATATCCGAAGATGGCGATGGCCGTCTCGACGAAGGCGCCCTCGATCAGGAGATACCGATCGAAGACCGCGGCAGGCAGCCGGTCGGCCTCGATATCCCTGACGAACCGGTGGTTCACCATCGCGGCGAACGGATCCGCATTCTCGGCGAGGATCCGGTCGGTCAGACGCTCAGCCATCGAGACCCTCCCGGGCTGCGGCCACGAAGCGCGCGACGCGCGCGGGATCGACCGGGTTCCACCAGACGCCGCCCTCCTTCAGCGAGGAGGCGACGATCACCCCGTTGGTGCGCTTGAGGATCTCGACCACATTGGCCTCGGTCACGCCCGAGCCCACCAGAAGCGGCAGATGCGTGGCGCCGCCGATCTCCTCGATCTCGGCGATGGTTGCGCTGTCGCCGGTGCGCTGGCCGGTCGCGATGATGCAGTCGGCATCGAAGAAGGCCAGATCGCGCGTGAGTTCGGGGATCGAACGGTCGGCCACGATGGCATGGCTGCCGTGCTTGACGTGGGAATCGGCGAAGATCCTCACATGCTCGGCCCGCAGGAGCGACCGGTAGCGCATCGCCTCGGCGGCGCGGCCCTCCATGAAGCCCTCATTGGCGACATAGGCATTGGCCCACTGGTTCACGCGGATGAAGAGGGCGCCGCCCGCCACCGCCGCCGCCAGCGCGGGCAGCGGCGCATTGGCCAGCACGTTGATGCCGAGCGGCACGCCGAAGGCGCGCCGGATGCGGTCGGTGACGACGCCGAGGCAGGCCGCGGTCTCGGGGCCGATATCCTCGGGCTTCGAGAAGGGGATGTCGCCGTGGTTCTCGATCACGAGCCCGTGGAGACCGCCCGCCACCAGACGTTCGGCGTCGCGCAGGCAGGCGTCGACGATCGTGTCCATCGTCTCGCCCCGGTAGCGCGGAGCGCCCGGGAACGGCGGACAATGGATCATGCCGATCAGGGCCTTGTCACGACCGAAGATCTCGTGGATCGCGCCGGAGGTTCTGTCGGAGATGAGCTGCATATCATGACCTTTCGGAAGAGAAGGAACGCGGGATGAAGGTCTTCGTCATCGGCAACGTGGCGCTCGACGAGACGCTTTCGATCGAGGACTTTCCCCGTCCGGGGGCCTCGATCTTCGGGGCGGCGCTGTCGCGCGACCTCGGGGGGAAGGGGGCCAACCAGGCGGTGGCGATGGGGCGGACGGGGCTTGCCTGCATCTTCGTCTCGGCCGTGGGGCAGGGGCCGCGCGGACAGGAGATCGCGCAGCGTCTGGCCCAGGAGCCGCTCGAGGCGGAGCTCGTGGCGCTGGAGGGCGTGGCCACGGATATCTCGATCGTGCTCATGTCGGCGCGGGGCGAGAATGCGATCATCACCACGCGCGAGGCGGCCTCGGCGCTGACGCCGGAGGCGGCGGCCGCGGCGCTGGCCCGCGGCCAGACCGGGGACCTTCTGGTGCTGCAGGGCAATCTCAGTGCCGCGGCCACGCAGGCGGCGCTGCGCGCTGCGCGAGACGCGGGGATGCGCACGGCCTTCAACCCCTCGCCGCTCCAGCCGTATTTCGGCACGCTCTGGCCTCTGGTCGACACGGTGTTCCTCAATGAAGGCGAAGCCGAGGCGCTCGGCGGGGTGGAGAGCCTGCTGGCGCAGGGGGTGGGCGAGATCGTCCTCACGCTGGGCGCGCAGGGGGCCGAGCTGATCCGTGCGACCGAGCGGACGCGGGTGCCCGCCCATCCCTGCGCCGTGGTGGACACGACCGGGGCCGGGGACTGTTTCATGGCGGTGGCGCTGGCCTCGGCCGCGCTGCGCGGCACGCGGCTCGATGCACGCGCGCTGAACCATGCGGCCCGGGCGGCGGCCCACACGGTCGGGCGCGCGGGCACCGTGGCGGCCTTTCCGAACCGGGCCGAGATGGCCGCGATCCTCGCCACCTGAAGGCAGGGGCCCGACCCGCTCGCCCGGACGGACGCGCGGGCCGGACCCGCCGGCTGGGGAGCGACAGCCGGCCCTGCGGCCCGGAACGGCCGGCCCTTGCGGGCCAGGCCCCATCCCGGACCTGTCCTGTCAGCGGGCGACAAGCCAGCCCAGCACGTTCTTCCAGAGGCGGCCGTAGCCCTCCCACGCGCAGAAGTCGGGCGAGAGCCAGTGCGGGCCGATGTCCGAGGTCCAGGCGGCGGTGCGACCCTTGCCATGCCGGCCCAGAACGAGGAGCGGGTGGCCGCCCTGATCGGCGGGCAGGCGGGCGATGACCTCGGCCCCGTCGCGCGGCTCGACCTCGTTCACGCCGAGGATCGGCGGCCAGTCCATGCCGGTCAGCCCCTCCATCACCGGATGGTCGGGCGCCGTGATCTCGGCCACCGCGCCCTCCGGGATCTCCACCCGGTCGTCCCAGGGGAAGCAGGTCACGGGCAGCGTGTCCTCGACCGGGGTCCTGCGCCAGCGCGCGCGCCCGTCGATGCCCTGGAACGAGAAATAGCCGCCCATCATGATGAGGTTGCCGCCCTCGGCCACCCAGTCCTTCAGCAGGCGCAGCCGGTTCGGCACGCATTGCGACCGCTGCCAGACCGCGGGCGGCAGAAGGAAGGTGTTCGAGCCGATGTCGGACAGGATGATGATGTCGTAGGCCCGAAGGCCCTCCATCGTGAAGGGGAAGCCCTCGGCCGCATCGTGGGCGGTCATGTAGTCGACCTCGAAGGCGCTGCCCTTCAGCGCCTCCAGCAGCGGCGTGGCGCCGGTGTGAAAGCGCACCGAGCCGAACTGGTCGAAGCCCTTGTAATGGGTCTCGGAGGTCGTCCAGCTTTCGCCAACCAGCAGTATCTTGGTGCTCATGATCTTGTCCTTGCAGGAAATGTCAGATGGAGGCGTCGAAGACCCGGCGCGGGTTCGTCACCATCAGCGTCTCGAGGGCCGCCTCGTCCAGCCCGTGGCGCCGCAGACGCGGCAGGAAGTGCTTCGTCACGAAGGCGTAGCCGTTGCCGCCGTAGCGGGTGAGCATCATCTTCACGAAGACATCGTGCGACAGCAGGATCCGGTCGAGATAGCCGTGATCCGCAAGCCCGAGGATCGCGCGGGCCACCTCGTCGTCCGAGGGGCACTGCACCCCCTGATCGGCGTAGAAGAAATCCATGCCGATCATGTCGAACTCGAGGAAGGCGCCGCGCTGGGCCAGTGTCGCCTGATAGACCGGGTCCATGTGCGAGGGGTTCATGTGGCACAGGACCGTGTGGCGCAGATCGGCCCCCTCCTCCTCGACCAGATCGAGCACCCGGTGCGCGAGGCGGAACCAGCCCGGCAGATGCACCATGAGCGGCAGGCCGGTGCGGACCTGCGCCCGGGCCGCGCCGCGCAGCGACTTCTCCTCCTCGGCGGTGAAGTCAGAGGAGACGCCGATCTCGCCGATCAGCCCGATGCGCGCATCGGTCCCGTCGGTGCCCTCCAGCGCCTCCGCCACGATCTCGTCGGCGATGTCATCGGCCGAGAGCCGCGCCACGCTCTCGGGCATGGAGCTTGCGAGATAGTAGCCCGCCCCCATGACCACCTGCACGCCGGTCTCGGCCGAGATCCGGCGCAGCTTCGCCGGATCGCGCCCGATGCCGCGGCAGGTCGGATCGACGATGCTCCGCCCGCCCACGGCGGCGAACTGCTTTACCTCGGCGATGGCCAGATCGAGATCGTCGAGCGCGATGTTGTGCTTGTTCACGAACGGATCCTGCCGGAGCTCGGACAGGATCTCGATGCTGATCGGCGCCTCGGCCAGATACTGGCGCTCGGGCTCCTGCGGCGGGTTCCACCAGCAGCGGCAGTCGTTCTGCAGATGCTCGTGCATCAGCGTGTGGCCGAGGGCGGAGGACGGGATCGGCCCGTCCACCGTCATGATCCGGCCCGAGCGGACGTGGCAGGGAGAAAGCTCGCTCATGCCGATTTCCTCCGTCCGAAGCGCCACGGGCGGTCGAAGAGCCGCGTGTTCATCCAGATGGCGACGAGGATGATGGTGCCCGTGACGATCTGGGTGAAGAAGGGCGAGATATGCATGAGGATCAGCCCGTTGCCGATGACGGCGATGGTCATGGTGCCCAGCACGGTGCCCAGCATCGAGGCCTTGCCGCCCATGAGCGAGGTGCCGCCCAGCACGACGGCCGCGATCACCTGCAGCTCGAAGCCCTGTGCCGCGTTGGACGAGCCCGAGCCGAGGCGGGCGGCGATCAGCATGCCCGCCACCGCGCTCGCCACGCCCGAGACGACATAGACCGAGGCCAGCACGCGCTTGGCGGGCATCCCCACCCGGCGCGCGGCCTCCATGTTCGAGCCGACGGCGATCACCTGCCGGCCATACTGGGTGCGTAGCATGACGACGAAGCCCAGCACGGCGATCAGGATCGCGATCAGGGCGGGCACGGGGAAGCCCAGCACCTCGCCGCGGCCGAGCCAGAAGAAGCCCGCCGCGTCGCGGATCGGGATCGAATAGCCCTCGGTCAGGTAGAGCGCGAAGCCGCGCAGGATCGAGAGGCCTGCGAGCGTCACGATGAAGGCCGGAATGCCCTGATAGGCGATGAACCAGCCCTGGATCCCGCCGATCAGCGCGCCGGCGACCAGCATCAGCGGCAGGGTCAGGGTCCAGTCGAGCCCGCTTGCCATGACGATGGCCGCGAGCGCGTTGATGAGCGCCACCATCGAGCCCACCGACAGGTCGATCCCGGCGGTCGTGATGACGAGGGTCATGGCCACCGCCACGATCAGGATGGGCGCCGCCTGCCGCACCACGTTGAGCAGGTTGCCCGAGGTGAGGAAGGTGGTCGTCATGGCGCCGAAGAACAGCAGACAGAGCGCGAAGAACAGCGCGATCGACAGGACCTGCGCATGGTCCCCGATGAAGTCGGCCAGCCGCGAGCCGGCCTGGCGCTCGGTGTAGGTCGCCATCAGTGGCCTCCCTTGCCGACGATGAGATCGACGAGTTCCTGCAGGTTGGTGTCGGCGATGGCGCGCTCGGCCACCTTGGTGCCCTCGTACATGACCGCCACGCGGTCGCAGACGCGGAACAGATCCTGCATCCGGTGGGTGACGAGCACGACGGCCACGCCCCGCGCCTTCACCCGGTTGATGAGGCCCAGCACCGCCTCGACCTCGGCCACGGCGAGGGCAGAGGTGGGCTCGTCCATCAGCAGGACCTTCGGCTCGAAGCTCGCCGCGCGGGCGATGGCGATGGCCTGCCGCTGGCCGCCCGAGAGCTTCTCGACCTTGGCGGTGAGGCGCGGGATGCGGATCTCGAGCGCGGCCAGCATCCGCTCGGCCTCGGCCAGCATCCGCTTCTGATCGAGGAACGGCCCGCGCTTCAGCTCGCGCCCGAGGAAGAGGTTGCCCACCACATCCACATGGTCGCAGAGCGCGAGGTCCTGATAGACCATCTCGATGTTGAGCGCGCGCGCCTCGGACGGGGTCGCGAAGCGGACGGGCTTGCCCTCCATGGTGATCTCGCCCTCGTCGGGGATGTAGGTGCCCGAGATCACCTTCGAGAGGGTGGACTTGCCCGCCGCATTGTCGCCGATGAGGCCCAGGCACTCGCCCGGACGGATGTCGAGATCGACCCCGCGCAGGGCCTGATGCGAGCCGAAGGTCTTGTGGATGTTGCGCAGCGACAGGATCGGGGCTGCGGAGAGGGGGGATGCCCCCCTCTCTTCCTCGGGTGCGGAGGGCGCCGTCCTCATTTAAAGAGCGCCCGGAAGCCGTCGACATTGTCCTTGGTGACGATGGTCACGGGCACCGAGATGGTCTTGTCGACCTCGCCGCCGTCCGCGAGCGTCACCAGCGCCTCGACCGCCGCCGCGCCCATCGCTGCCGGATCCTGCTGGATCACGGCCTTGAGATAGCCCTCGTCGATGGCGTCGATGGCCTGCGCGGTCAGGTCCCAGCCGAAGATCGAGACATCGGCCTGCTTGCCCTGACTGGCCACGCCGGCGATGGCCCCCATCAGCGCGGGCTCGCCCGTGGCATAGATCGCGCTCAGGTCGGGGTTGGCGGTGATGAGGTTCTCGGCCGCCCCCAGCGCCACGTCCTGGATGTTCTGGCCGTCGACCGTGCCCACGACCGTCACCTTGTCGTCCAGCGCCTGCTCGAACCCGTCCTTGCGGACGTTCTGGATGTAGGAGTTGAGCGCGCCGACGATCCCGATCTTCGAGGGCTCGGCCATGGTCTCGTTGTAATGCGCCGCGAGGTCGGCGCCGGCCTTGGCATTGTCCACGCCGATCTGCGCCTTCTGCGGCCCCTCGGGCAGGATCGCGTCGATGGCCACCACGGGGATCCCCGCGTCGGCCGCCTGCTGGACGGCCGGCATGATGCCGTTCACGTCGATGGCCACGACCGCGAGACCGTCCACGCCTTCCTGGATGTAGGTCTCGATCGCGCTGTTCTGCGCGGCCGAGTCGTTGTTCGCATTGAAGATGACGAGCTTGACGCCCGCCTTGTCGGCCGCTTCCTGCGCGCCGCGGTTCATCTCGTTGAAGAACAGGGCCTGCTGGTTGATCTGGACCAGCGCCACGGTTTTCTGCTCCTGCGCGAAGGCGGGCAGGGCCGCGGCGCCGAGGAGGCTCGAGGTCAGCAGGGCGCCGAGGGCACGGCGGGTGAAGTGGGGGGTCATGGTCAATCCTCGCTGTTTGTGTTGCGTCTGGTCTGTCCGACCGGCGGTGCAACGGACTCCCGCTCGATCAGCGTGACAGGAAGCAGCTCCTCTGGCGGGAGCCTTTCGGGGTCGACCGGCGGGGGGGCGAGCAGCAGCTCGAGGGCGCGCCTGCCCAGATCCCGGACCGGTTGCCGCACCGCTGTCACGGCCGGTGCGAAAAGATGGAGCGGGCCCACATCGTCGAAGCCCACGACCGAGACATCGCGCGGGATCGACAGGCCCGCCTCGCGGAGCACCTCGTAGAGCCCGATGGTGAGCTCATCCGAGGTGGCGAAGATCGCGGTGGGGCGGTCCGGCCCGCGGGCGACGAAGGCCTGCGCCGCGGCGCGTCCCGCCTCGAATGTGTAGGGCCCGCAGGAGCGTTCGATGCGCACGTCCGGGCCCGCGATCTCGCGCATCCCCTCGAGAAAGCCCGCATAGCGGCGCGCGCCCGAGATCATCTGGTCGACGCCGCCGATGAAGAGCACATGGCGGTGGCCCGCGCGGGCGAGACGGCGGCCCGCAAGCCGCCCGCCCTCGGCATTGTCGCAGAAGAGTTTCGGCACCCGTGCCTCGGCGATGTCCTCGTCCACCACCACGCAGGGACCGCCGCTGTTGACCTTCTCGGCCAGTGCCCGCGAGCCCGCATGGTTGGTGATGAAGATCAGCCCGTCGGCATGGCCCTGCCGGATATGATCGAGATATTTGAGTTCGCGGTCGGGGCGGTTCAGCGTGGCATGCAGCGCGAGCGACAGGCCCCGCGCATCGGCCTCGGCCTCGACCGCCGCCACGAAGGTGGCGAAGAAGGGCGTGGCAATGTCGGGCACCACGAGCGCGATCGTATCCGACCGTCCGAGGCTCAGCCGCCGGGCATGGGGATTGGGGCTGTAGTTCAGGGTGCGGATGGCCGTGTCGATGGCCTCGGCCGTGCGCGCAGGCAGCTCGAGCGAGCCGTTCAGATAGCGCGAAACGGTCGTCTTCGACACGTTCGCAGCCCGCGCCACATCCTGAAGATTGGCCATTCTACCTCGTCCAGATGATCCCGATCCCGAAGTAAATCGGTTTAGTAAACTGGTTTATCTGAACGCTAGGCCGAATCTCCCGCTGCTGTAAAGCGCCATTCGGGTCCGGGAGGGGCGATGACCGATTTCCGGTCGTTCTGCCTCCTGCGCTGTCGGTTCGTGAAAATGTCCTGAGGGGTCTCGGCGCATGGCGCGCAAGGGTCAGGATCAGCTGCGTCGCGCCGGGCAGGGAGGCGGTGCGGAGGCTGTGTGCACCGGATCGTGCCGGTCGCCGCCTGCAGCCGATGGCGCGAGCCAGCCTCCACCGTCCGCGTCGCTGTGTGGTCCCGAAAGTGCCGGCCGCGGCCTCTGTCTCCCGGGGCGCGTGTCCGGCCGCCCGGTCAGAAGCTCAGCGCCGACGCTGCGGGATACTGCGTGCCTGAAGGCCCATGAGCAGCAGAAGGGACGCCAGCGCCACGGCCAGCCCGACGGCGAGGGTTCGACGCGGCGACGCGTCGGTGGCCTCCGGATCCTCGAGCTGTTCGTCCGCCGCGGCGGCCGCCGTCCCCGGCGCGCCGGATGTGAGATCGGCCGCGTCGGCCGTGGCCTCACCGGGCAGGCCCACTGTTGGCCCGGCGTCGCGATCCGCCCCTCGCACCACTGCGCTTTCCGGCAGAGCATCCGCACCGGCTGCCGTTGCCGGATCCTCCTGCGCTCCGGCCCCGTGAGCCAGAAGCGCGACCAATGCTCCGACCGCGAGCCCGATCGTCCAACGCGCCATACCGCTTACCCATACAGAACACCGGCCTCCGTTCCGAGACCGGTGTCCATCCTAGCAGTCCGGCGACCGTGCTGAACCCGGCCGCGGCCCTGCATATTGACGCAGGGATCGCGAGGGCCTTCCTCAGGTCTCTA